>JACKQG010005758.1_pt1 | contig 13448 bp, 13 predicted proteins | sample 8237621 | NCBI WGS metagenome assembly JACKQG01 (sample SAMN15677084, study PRJNA649215) | marine metagenome | biome: marine; feature: Black Sea; material: saline water; isolation source: suspended particulate matter (SPM) from the Black Sea western gyre | collected 2013-06-09/2013-06-10 | depth...
AGTAAGTGTTACCCTGATAACTGGATTTTATTCGGATTTTTAATGCACATTAACAGTTACGATGTGATCGCGGTAAAGAAGCCGAAGTATTTAGAGATAGTATTATTGAACGACGCGTGTACAAATACGATGGTTTTGATCATGAAGTACAGCAGGAGGCTCTGAACCGCACAGACCTAACTGCGCACAAAATCCCAGGCCTTATCCATGTCGGCCACATCAAAATACTTTTCGATCAATTCCTTTTTCACGCTGCCTAAGAGCTTATTGTCAAGTTCAATCAGAACTTTTTCCAGTTTGCTGTGCCCCACCACAGCGATGTGACGAAGATTTTTCATATGCGAAAGGGCGTACTTGGCATCTTGATAAAATGCGCCCAACTCGCTTTTGCCAAAATCCAGCTGATCGATCTTCATTAGGAAATTCAGTTTGTCGTGCCCTTCGGAGAGTTTGTCGTCACAGATTTTTTTTAATTCCTCAATGTCTTTTTTTAAATAACCACCGATCACCTCAACACCCAGAACATTGCCTTCACTTCCTTCCAGAATCTTGAACATGGTTCCCTCCTTATCTCTATAGACAAATAAAAACAAACGCCCGGACTGCCCCAGGCCCAAATATGAGCAGAATCACCAAAATTCTTACAAGCTGTTTCTCAATAATATCTTAAGGAAAATCTAATTGTGTGTCAAGGAAAAATGGTCTCTGCATATGTGGGATAGAGAGGATTGCCATTGAGAGACTTTTCGGCGAAAACTGACCAACCACCATAATGAGGTTCGGAATTTCGAGTAATACCCTTAGCGTTAACTGCTTACAATATTTCGCAATTCCTATCCCGCGATGCGCGGGACTGAATCCCTAAATCCATGTAAAAAGGACTTTTACATGGGCATCATCTTTACAACACAAAAATCGTTGGTTCAGTGGTAATCCTGAAACCCGATTTTTCTTGACATTTCACGGCTTATCTATATGAAATAGATGCAGTATTGATATTATCCATTTTTTCTCCCAAAGAACAAAACATCATAACCTTAACCCTCCGGGGTCTGTTATGAGGCACTTCGAACTGAATGACCGCCGTATATGGGCCGAGCGCTACGACCGCGAGAGTAAGCCGCAGTTTCGCCTGACAGAAGGAGGTTGAAAATATAACCACAGGAATACACTCAAGTATTTCGAGGATTATAATTTGAGGCTGACGTCCCGCCGAGGCGGGAGGCAAAATAGCCATTCTCGGACAGCCTCCTAGGCATGTCCAAAGGAGGTTAATGATGGGTTCTGAAAAAGAAGCAGAAGGCAGGTCTTTCCCCAATAGCATGGAAATGCTATCTTCGCAGGCAGTGGATAAGATGATAAAGGTCATATTTCAATTTCTTGAAGAAACCGGTGTAAAATTTGATAAACATGAACATGCATATGATCTTTTATCAAAAGCGGGATGCGATATATCTTCGGATGATATAGTAAAGTTTCCTTCTAAAGTAGTTGAGGAATATTTATCTTATGTGCCAAAAAGTTTTGAATGGTGGAATCGAGCAGGGACGGAGTTTGTAGAATATGGTTCAGGTAATGCCTGTTTTATTGCCGATGCTAAAGCGCCTAATTACATTGATCCCTCCACAGGAGAGAAAAGACAAAGTAATCAGGATGGGGCAGCTCTTATGGTGCACCTATGCGATGCTATGCCGGAAATGGATATATGTGGAACGCCCCTTACAACAGATAATTTTATTGCAGATAATGCAACGACAGTTTTAAATACATCCAAACCGGTCTATTTGATTGCCGGTGACAAAACAGATATTCTAAAAGCAGCCGTTGAAATGGGGGCTGCGATCAGAGGTGGAATTGAAGAATTGAAGGGAAAACCCTATTTAAGTACATTGATTAGTCCGGAGGTGCTTCATAATCCAAAGACTGTAATAGAGCAAATTCAATTATGTACAGAAAATAATGTCCCAACTTTTTTAGGACCAATGCCCATAGGCGGCGTCTCCAGTCCTGTGACAATAGCTGGTACTCTTATTGTCTGTCTTGCGTCAACATTGCCAGGGATTATACTTGCTCAGTTATTCAAGAAAGGTCATCCATGTGTTGATTCTTCATATCCGTCATTTATGGATCCCTCAACTGGGGGTCTGGGCGGTATACCTGAAAATTCCATGGCAGATATGGCTAGATCGCAGATTTGCAGAAAACTTGGTATTCTTCTTTCTCAACAAACATCATTAGGAGCTATAACGCCTGAATTTAATCAGGATTGTATCGCTGAAATAACATGGGATTTCGGGAGGCTTTCAACATCTTCTTTTGATTCATTCTGGGGATCTGGATGTGTAGGTGCAGGAATGGTGTTCTCTCCTCATTCTCTAATATATGGCAATGAACTTGCCAGTGCCGCCCGGCGTGTCTGGAAAGGAATACCGGTAGATGAAGATAATCTTGCCATTGATAAAATTAAAACAGTTAAGAGTAGTATGTATATCATGGAGGAGCATACGGCACTTCATTCAAGAAAGGATTTGTGGAGAGGAAAATACAGTTTGCCGCTGAGAGGCGCAGAAGGAGGAAAAGATTTGTTCGGTAGAATAGACGATCATTTGAAGAAAATTCTGGAAACTCACGAAGTTGAGCCTCTGTCTGAGTTGCAGCAAAAAGCTATTAATGACATTGTGGAAAAATATAAAGGCTGATTCCAGGGGATCGGGCTAAGCTAACAGCTTAGAATGTTTGACACTTTTTAAGAACATTTATTGATAGCAAGAAAGGACATGATCATGAAAACACGGACTAAAAATCTTCAAGCGGTAAAGATTAGCATCATCATGGGGTTTGTAACCATCTTCATGGCAGGCATTGTTTGTGCAGAGCGAAGTGAAATCACCGAGGAGGAAGTCGTCAAGGCGCAGAAAGCCTGGAGCGATGCTGTGGTCAATCTTGGAAAGACTTACACAAATGGCCAAGACTATAAAAAAGCGGCGGAAAACCTTGTTGACAATCTATACGCATACCAAACCGGTCAAGTCCTCTTTAAACCTACCAAAGCTGCCGTCATTAAATTTCGGACGACGAAAGAAGGCGCGATATCATATTTCATAGGACATAACAAGAATTTTCCAGAAGACAAAGGTTTCGCCTTGGCACCATGGACGAACGTTCAATTCAAGAATGTGGCAATCTATATAAACGGCAATGTCGCCATGGCCATGGGGAAATATTTCTTCACTCCCCAAAAGGGAGATGCCGTAAAAGTCGAATACACTTTTGGCTATGTGAAAAACGATGATGGCAAGCTTAAGATAGTTTTACATCATTCCTCGCTTCCATACACCAATAAATAAAGCCGGTCCATTGGGAATTTCGTCCTTATTTAACCCTTCCCATCGGGACGACTGAATTCCAATTGATCTGCCGACGGGTATCGAGGTAATTAATCGCGATCAAGGTGAAGCCCAAGAAACTGCCTTTTTTCAAATGTGGTAAGGAACTGAAACAGAGGGTGGATATCAATAAATAACGACAAAAGGAGGAAGCCCGTGAAGAAACTTCAAGATCAACTAATGGAGGTTGTGAGGGACCTCGAAAAAGTAGCTCGAAGGATAGACAGAATAACCAAACGTGTTGACAAATTTCAAAAACCGAAGAGAACCAGGGCGGTGGAATTAAGCCAGATCCCAAAAATTGATCCTGCTATATTGGCTCGTGTCATTAGGGGAAAGATATACCCAACTGATATTATTTTTGGCCATATCATTGCGAATCCAGATGGAATTGACATAAACACCTTGGCAAAGATAACAGGGTTTAAAAATGAACAAATCAAGCAAATTATTTTAAGCTTGAGACAGGAAGGGAAAATCAAGGGTAAGCTAAAAGAGGGTCTTCGAGGAAAAGCTTATGCCGCTGGTATGAGTCGTTCTCTTTATTTTGAAGCTTGATGTAGTATTCAATCTCCCCATTTTCAACAATTGGTCTGGCAGTTTTGCATGGATTTGGCTGGTGTCTGGGAGAAGACTTATGTTAATCCGCGTTTTGAGGTTCTCAGATTCGCAACCTTGTCAGATCCAATTTCCTTGACATTACAGAAGGCTCTCCCTTAAGCTATTTCGGTAGGGAAATTAGCATGTTGACACATTGATGGAGGAAAAAGGAAGGTGTCGGTTAAGAAACTGAAAAGCGAACTGCTGGTGGTTGTGAGGGACCTCAAGAGACTATCTCAAAAGATAGACAAAATAACCAAACGTGTTGAAAAGATTGAAAAACCGCAGAAGCCGAAGACCGTGGAATTGAGAGAGGTCCCTGAGATTGATCCAGCTATATTAGCCCGTGCCATTAGGGGAAAAGTTTACCCAAATGATATTGTCTTAGCCCATATCATTTCGAATCCAGATGGAATTGAAATAGTCACTTTGGAAAAGAAGACAAAATTGAAATATGATACTATCAAGCAAATTCTTCACAGGCTGAGGACCCAAGGTAAAATCAGGAGTAAGCGAAAAGAGGGCCTTCGAGGGAAGGCTTATGCGGCAGGCAAAAGCCGTGTTCTCTATTTTGAAGCTTGATGTAGTGATGAATCCCCCAGTTTTCAACAATTGTGCTGGCAGTATTCACTTTTTTAGGGCGATATGAGCGAGAAGATTAATGCACGAAAGCATCACCCGTGACCGGATGTGAGGAAGACTGACCAGACGCCATATGTTGTGGTAGGGAAAACATCCAATTTGACTGCCTACGCCTGACCACGTTCATGAATATGCAATGCCTATCACAATATTTTTTAACACCGATTTTTTCAGATATTTTGTCAAAATTGTCCAAAAAATATCCAATTTAAACAAGCGAGGAAAGTGCTAATATATACCTCGTCTTCTCCTTTAATAACCTCGAATCAGGAGAAACCCAAATGACAATGTCTAAGAACGCGATCGGTTTTTCTTCCTTAGGCACACGCCTATTGGTGCCAATATTGCTTACACTCATCATTGGTCTCGCTCTTTCTATCGGTGCGTTCTTTTTCGGGCGAAATTTGGAGTACTACAAGACGAAGGCCAACTTCCAGCAGACTGCCAAGCTGCGTGCTGCCCACTTGGCAAAGGATATTGAATCAAAGTTACATACACTCATAGCAATTAGCTCTTTTTATGCCGCCTCCAAGGAGGTTGACCGCTTGGAGTTCCGCACGTTTGTGGAGCCGTACCTGTCCATTCATCCCGGGATTCAGGCGCTTGAGTGGGTACCGCGCGTACCAGATGATCAGCGGGCAGTGTATGAGAAGGCCGCGCAGCAGGATGGGTTGCCCGATTTCCAGATTAACGAGCGTAAATCGCAGGGGGTTATGGAAAGGGCTGAGGAGCGTGAGGAATATTTTCCCGTCTATTTCGTTGAACCGTTAAAAGGCAATGAGGCCTCAGTAGGATTTGACCTGGCCTCGAACCCCACACGGCTTAAGGCCTTAAACCGATCGCGAGATACCGGCAAGATGTCATCCACTGCCCGGATCACACTGGTGCAGGAGACCGGCAAGCAATTTGGTTTTTTGGTCTTCCAGCCTGTGTACGCCCAAGGTGTGTCACTGGAAACCGTCAGGGATCGCCGTGAGCGTCTGAAAGGTTTTGCTCTGGGAGTCTTCCGGATCGATGATATAATGAAAAGGTCTTTAGATCACCTGGGTTTGACGGATATTGATATGAGGCTCTATGACCTAGATGCGCCGGAGGGAAAGAGGTTTTTTCACGCCTACCACTCACATCAGGCATCTGAGGTCAGTCACCAGATTTCAAAAAAGGTGGAGGACTCAACCGGCCTGCAATATGTCAAAACGATTGATGTTGCAGGGCGCATGTGGAAGATCCTGTGCCAAGCCACACCGGCATTTGTCTCCAGCGGTAAAACCTGGCTTCCCTGGGGCGTTCTGGCGGGTGGTCTACTCATCACCTTCCTGCTGACATTCCATCTGCTGAGCCTTACAAAACGAAACATATTGATCTCAAAAGCATACCGCGAACTGGAAGCGGAAATCGACGAGCGCAAGCAGGCGGAGGAGGCTCTCAAGCAGAACCGAGATCAGTTCGAGTCTATACTGTCCAATATCGAGTGCATTACTTACCGGTGCGCGCTGGATAAAGACTGGACGATGACATATTTGAGCTCACATGTCGATCAGTTAACCGGATATCCGCCAAGCGATTTTATCAACAATGCTGTTCGGACCTACGAAACCATCATCCATCGGGAAGATGCCGAATATGTTGACCAAAGTGTCAATGAAGCGATCGAATCCGGAAATCCTTGGGAGGTTGAGTATAGAATCCGCCACAGGGACGGAGGTCTTCGCTGGGTGTACGAAAAAGGCGGTGGCGTGATCGGCACAGACGGCAAGGTGGAATACCTTGACGGTTTTATCATCAACATCACCGAGCGCAAGAGGCTTGAAGCTGATATGGAGCGTACTGCCACGGAGTTAACGCAGCTGATCGACACGGCCAACGCGCCCATATTCGGTGTGGACACAGACGGCAAGATCAACGAGTGGAACGAGATGGTGGCCCGTATAACAGGCTATAGTAAAGACGAGGTTATGGGTCAGGATCTGGTGGAGCAATACATCACCGACGAATACAAGACGCCGGTCAAACAGGTGCTGGATAATGCCCTGAAGGGTATAGAGACCGAAAATTATGAGCTGCTGCTGTTTACCAAAGACGGCAGGCGAGCCATAGTGCTTTTCAACGCCACCACGCGGCGGGACGTAAAGGGCGACATCATCGGGGTCATCGGCATTGGGCAGGATGTTACCAAGTATAAACGTACGGAGAAAGATTTACATGAAAGCGAAGAAAAGTATCGTACAGTGTTCGAAGCTTCCAGCGATGCAATCATGTTGTTAGATGATAATGGCTTTATTGACTGCAATGATCAAGCCCTGAAAATGTTTGGTTTAACAAACAAGGAAGAATTTATCGGTATTCATCCATCTGAACTATCTCCTCCAAACCAACCGGACGGCGAGGATTCCCTAATCGCTGAAAATAATAAGATAACAGAGGCTTTCAAAGACGGATACAGCAAGTTTGATTGGGTTCACCGCAGAAAAACCGGCGAAGAGTTTACTGCCAATGTGTTGTTAACCTTGATCGAGCTAAATGGCGAACCGGTTTTGCATGCTGTTGTTCGAGACATTTCCGACCTGGTTGTATACCAAAATGAATTGGAAGGGGCGATTGAAGAAAGGACCGCTGAACTGAGTAAAGCCCTTTCCGTTGCCAAGCAGGCCAGGGAAGAGTTGCTTGAGTCCGAGCGCGAGCTGACCATCAGGAACAAGATCGCCGAAATCTTTCTCACCCGCTCCGACACCGATATGTATGACGATATCCTTGATATCATCCTCGAGATTATGGCGAGCAAGTACGGTTTTTTCGGATACATTAACGAGGATGGTGACATGGTGGCCCCCTCGATGACCGGAGAGATCATGGACAAGTGCCAGATCTCCGATAAGGACATCCTCTTTCCCCGCCGGGACTGGAAGGGCATGTGGGGGCGAACCCTGCTGGAGAAAAAGACCCTGTACGCCAACAAGGAACTTCATTTGCCGGAGGGACATGTTACCCTGTCCCGGGCAATGACCGTTCCAATCCTCTATCAGGATGAGCTCACCGGGATTCTTTGTGTTGCCGATAAGGAGACGGACTATGACGAAAAGGACAGGGAGATATTGGAGGTCATCGCTGCCCATATCGCCCCTATCCTCAGCGCCCTGTTGAAAAGGAATGTTCAGGAGAGACATCGCTGGGAAGCGGAGAAAAATCTGCAAGAATCCCTTGTGGATACCGAGTTGGCCCGGGATAGAATTGACGGCATTCTCAAATCCGTTGCCGACGGTTTAATCGTGACCGATGTGTACAACCAGGTTGTCTTAATGAATCGGGCTGCTGAAGATTTGCTGGATGTCCATTTTAGCGAAGTGATTGACCGACCCATCGAATTTGCGATTGATGAACCAACATTGCGTGACAAGGTTAAAGAGACCTTCAACAAAAAAACAACCGGGTACCACTTCGATTTTGAATTGCCGGGCGATGATCCTGAACATCCTAAGATTATGCGTGCCCGGACTTCGGTTATTCATGACCGGGAGGGCAAAGACTCCGGCATTGTAACAATCATTCATGATGTGACCCACGAACGCGAAGTTGACCGCATGAAGACGGAGTTTATCTCCACCGCAGCCCATGAACTCAGAACACCGCTGACATCAATCCAGGGATTTTCCGAGATTCTCTTGATGCGGGAGGATCTCAAGCCCGAGGAGAAAGAGAAGTTTTTAACCTATATCAATAAACAGTCTGTGGGATTGGCCACTATCATAAATGATCTTCTGGATATCTCCCGCATTGAATCAGGCCGTGGCTTTGCCTTGAACAAACAGCCCTGCAACGCCGGTGAGGCCATCCAAGAGATACTTCCCTATTTTCAAGAACATTACAAGAACCACCAGTTTGAGGTTGCCTTGCCGGAAAAACCTGTGCAATTGCATGTTGATAAAGAAAAAATGGGACAGGTCCTAAAAAACCTACTCAGTAACGCTGCCAAGTATTCTCCGGAAGGCGGTCTAATCCGGACGGTCGTGGGAAAATTTAAAAACCATTGCCGGATATCCGTTCAAGACCAGGGAATGGGGATGACACCGGAGCAGGTTGATAAGATGTTTGACAAATTTTACAGGGTGGATGCCTCCAACACAGCCATTGAAGGTACGGGACTTGGAATGACCGTTGTCAAGCATATTGTAGAGGCCCATGGCGGAGAGGTGTGGGTGGAGAGTAAGGTAGGAAAAGGGACTGTTGTTACGTTCACAATACCGATTTGACGGATGCCGACCAAGGAAGTAGAATCGGAGGTCCGAAACAAAAGGACTGGAAATACAGCATATTAAGACTGAAATAGGAAAGGAGTCTTATGATGAAAAAGATTCTGATAGTGGATGATCAGGTAGAGGTAAGAGAACTGGTGGAGGTGACCCTTAGGGTAGAGGACTATGAGATTCGTCAGGCCGAGAGCGGTGAGAAGGCCATTGAAATTGCCAGGGCAGAAAAGCCCGACTTGATCATCATGGACATCATGATGCCTGGTGGCATGGACGGCCTGGAAACGACACGCATCATAAAAAACGACCCGAAGACCAAGGATTGTATCGTGATCATGTTGACAGCGAAAGGTCAGCAGGCAGACAGGGAAAAGGGCATTGAAGCCGGGGCGGTGGACTATTTTGCCAAGCCTTTCAGCCCGCTGGATTTGATGAAGAAGGTGGAAGAGGTTTTAGGGTTGGGGAGTTGACTATGAACGAAAGTCCTCAAGCGGGTGAAAACCACATAAACGATAAAGGGCTTGTCGAAAAACAGGCGCTGAAATATGCAAAAGATCTGGCCCTCATTTATCAGGAAGAAAAGGCCAGACGAAAGGACCTGGAGGCTGCTCATGAAAAAATGCGTGCCGTTGTGGATAGTATGACAGACGGCATGCTTGCAGTGGACAACGATTTTGCCATTATTGAAGCCAATCGAGTGGCCAGCCAACTTCTGGAAACGAAACCAGCAGGTTTAGAAGGGACGAAATTATTTGAAGTCATGGATCTCCCTGAGTTAAAGGAGCGGCTGTTCAGGCTGAAAGAAACATCGGGCAGCAAAGATTCAGTTGAATTGGAAATGTCTTCCCCAAGCCGACAGGTGCTCCGGATTGATGTCTCTACGCTCGGCGGTAATAAGGGGTATGTGCTGGTCTTGCATGACATAACCTCTGAAAAGAGGGTTGAGAACCTCAAAAATGAATTTCTGGCGATTCTGTCACACGAATTGAGGACCCCGTTGAACGGCATCCTTGGCTTTACAGAACTCTTGTCTGATGAACTTGCGGGGCAGCTTGAAGATGATCAGGCTGAGTATCTCCAAATGATCACAGAGTCGGGGAACCGGATGGCAAACACCGTCGAAGAATTGCTCAACTTTGCTCAGGTTCAGAGCCAGGGACCGGAATCATTGGATGAAATGGTGATGATTGGCAATGTGATTAAGGATGCCCTTTATTCTCTAAAGGATCTGAGTGAAAAAAATGGGATAAGTCTGGAACTGGAAAAAGAAACAGAAGGCCCGGTTGTCGTTGGCAGTACGACAATGCTCAAAGATCTTATTTTTAATATTATCGAAAATGCCATTGTATTTGGAAAGCAAGGTGGACAGGTTTCTGTTCAGATCGATGATAAAGGAGAAGAATGCCAAATATCCGTTTCTGATGATGGGCCTGGTATTGCTGCAGATGAACTGGAGAACGTTTTCAAGAGCTTCTATCAGGTGGAGGAGCACGTCACACGCACCCATGAAGGGCTTGGTCTGGGGCTTGCGCTGGCCAAACACATAGCGGAACTCCATGGGGGAAGTATTCGGCTGGAGAGCGAACTTGCTAAACGAACCACCTGTTTCGTCAAGCTGCCGAAGGCTGGTGGGGGTTGAAACGTGACGCACCAAAGCAGTTGACAGACAGTGTTTTCTTTCTTTATGAAGTTTCAAGTTTCGAGTTTTAGGTTTCGTTTAGGTAAAATCAAAGGAGCATCACCATGGAACAAAACAGCTCCCCTTCTTTTTCTTCTGATGCGGATCAACTAAAGAAATATGCGGATGATCTGGCCAAAGTCTATCGATCTGAGAAAGAGAAAAGAAAAGAGCTGCAGACAGCCAATGAACAGCTTGTTAAATTCGCCGATGATCTGAATAGAACCGTGAAGAACCTGCGGGTTGCCAATCGGGATCTTCAATCGGCCTACCTCGATACGATACACCGCCTTGTACTGGCGGCTGAGTATAAGGATGAAGACACCGGCGACCATATTGTTCGCATGAGCCGTTATAGCTCCGTTGTGGCTGAAGATCTCGGGTTACCGGAGAACGAGGTTGAAAACATACTCTATGCTGCCCCTATGCATGATGTGGGGAAGATAGGGATTCCGGATAACATTTTGCTGAAACCCGGCAAGTTGACAGATGTGGAATTTGATACAATGAAAACTCACACCTCCATCGGGGCAAAAATTTTGGCCAACTCCAAGGCTGAAATTTTGCGTTTGGCCCAGCAAATCGCCATCTCCCATCACGAAAAATGGAACGGTAAAGGATACCCACAAGGTCTTTCCGGTGACAAGATCCCTATGGTGGGAAGGATCGTGGGTATAGCGGATGTCTTTGATGCCCTCACCACCAGACGCCCTTATAAAGACCCTTATCCAGTAGAGGTGGCACTGGACATCATTCGGAAGGAACGGGGAGAGCATTTTGATCCGGCTGTAGTGGATGTGTTTCTTGAAAATATCGATGATATCTTAAGAATTAGAGAGGAAGTTGGTTCGCTGGAAGATATTTCGCTGGCCGATTTTATGTGGAGTGACAGGGACAAGAGCATGGGGCTAACTCCATCCTGACAATTCTTAACCCAAACAAACAGTGGAAAACTCAGCACTACCTATAACCCTGAACTCAGTGCCAGCATTCATTAAAGCCGGTCGGTGAAAAGTGTAAGATTGTGTTTACAAATTGCAGTTTCATCAAATGCAACAATACATATAAACCTTGAATTTTGACCCACCCAGGAAACGCTGAAGAGTACATCTGGTAGTCCAAACCTCTTGCGTTTTCTAAAATGTGCTTTTTTTGTTCTTCATTCGCTAATTTCAAAATCATATCAAGGGGCTGGAAAGCACCAATCCTTATAACCTGTGATATCATGATTTGGAGGGACAGACCGAAGGTGGTGTTATGTCATGGTCAGCAAATGTTTTCCGCGTGTCTAAAAAAGCCATGTTTCCAGATGATATCTCATAAATTCAACAGGCTGAGATATCTTGACAATCCCCAAGGTATAAGTCTCAACGAAAATCTGTGATTAAGCCACATTTCACATTTCCAGTACCTGAGAGATCATTAAGGAAACGAGGTGTGGTCACTCAACGGGTGGATGGCGCCTACAGTATTAATTCCAGATGTTCTCTATGAGGTGTCCCCATGTCCCATCCAAGTCACAAGGCAAGACGTGATTCCATACCCATGACGCAGGAAGCATAGGTTCAATGGCCGTTCGGTTGGAGTCCCGCATGATCCATTGCATGGCATGCAGGGAATAGAAAAATATCATTCAAGTACTCTTGATCCAGTCGGGTGCATAATTTTCATACTTCTTTTTAAGTTCATCGGGCAGGTCTCTGTAGTTTCCGATGATTTTTCGACAGGACGGAGAACCACACGCGCATTCCAGTGTCCAGTCATCAGCAATGATCATCGAATAATCAAATGTGACCTCCTCATCTTTTTTAATGTCCCGCATGGCCACAAGAAACACATCCCGGATAATCCCGGCATTTGGGTCACACGAATGGTTTGTTCGAACCCCGGGCTCTCTGGCGATGATGTATTCATCCACGCCTACATTGAACAGGTGATCCTGGACTTCCCGTGGAATGCCTTCCAATTGTTCAATTTTAACCAATGGACCCTTGAATTCGGTGATGATTTCATCTTTCAGGATGTCCCGGGTGGCAAAGACCCCAATGCCCTTGTTCGGGGTCTCCTTGACATAAATCAACTCTTCCATGATGAAAACCTCGTTATCGCTTGTTAAAGAGAAGAATCCGAACAGGGTACCCTTCTCGATCTCAATTTCATATCACTGGCAGTCTGAGGGTTTCTCCCTTTTCGTTCCTTCTTGTCTTTAACACAGAATTTACCGAAACCACTGATCAGGACATCTTCACCAGATTCCAATTTATGTTTTATAATTTCCAAGAGGGATTCGACAATATGGGTCGAGTAAGATCTGTGAAAAGTCATTTCTCTGGAAACGGAATCTATCAGGTTGGCTTTAGTCAGGGACATAGTGGTAACCTCAATTCAAGATGCTTTGGATGCTGTTTTCTATGGCGATACTGATAAGATATTCTTCTTCTGAAACTTCATAAAAAAAGTCGTCATTATATCTAATTTTTCCTTCGTATTGTTCTTTCAACTCCATTGCACCGTCTTCACCCATTTGAAGAAGGGTTCCTGAACATTCAGAGCAGGCAGGGCCATATTCGATTTCACCCTCGTAGAAATATGGAATCCAGCCTTGATCAAGTAATTCTTCAATGGAATATATTTCTATACCACAGATCACACATTTCATTGTTTATCTCCTTTTTGAAGTGCTCGGAGAAAATAGCTTTAAATTCATCATGTTGTCAAGAGTCTGCTCAGCAAAAAGGCGAATAAACAGTGAATATCTCATTATGATCTGGAAAAAATGGTATTGTTGTGACCGGATCTGTCAAACCCATATGATAAAGAAGGCTTAATCTAAGAGGGATATTGCATACTGTTAGCCGGGTCGGACCAAGCTACTCGGCTGATATTAAAGGATTATCA
>JACKQG010005759.1_pt1 | contig 13446 bp, 12 predicted proteins | sample 8237621 | NCBI WGS metagenome assembly JACKQG01 (sample SAMN15677084, study PRJNA649215) | marine metagenome | biome: marine; feature: Black Sea; material: saline water; isolation source: suspended particulate matter (SPM) from the Black Sea western gyre | collected 2013-06-09/2013-06-10 | depth...
CGAGACGTTCAGTGATGGAGCGACGGTGACCCGATCAATAAAAAGAAAATCAGCGAGCCGTTGAGAGACGGCTATGGAAGGGTTTTTTGTGTTTGACCGGAACCTCTAATGGGTGACCCCTTTTCCGTGGGAGGAACGAGCCGTGCCAAGACCGTGCGCAGAGCAAGCGAGGAAAGCGGTGTTTGATCCACCGCCACCAAACAAACATAAGTGGTTTTTATGCGACGAGTTGGCCTCTAAGCGAGGAACGAGCTGGACGACACGTGCGGTATTCCGCGAACGCATAAAAACTTCTTATGTGGGTCTGGTGCTTTTCGAGCGTCTGTGGCGCTTGTGCCGCCACCCGACAATCTGAGCGGACGCGATCCGAAGGAGGGCCAACCGGCGGCAGTCTGAAAAAAGAATGGGGGTTCCGCAGGAACGGGAACCGTTCTTTCTTTCAGTCTGGCGACGGTTCCAAAGGCCCGACTGAGGGGGAAGCAGTGAGCTGAAAGCTCTCTGCTGAAGCGAGTCGAACGCGACTAAAAAGCAGGAAAAATCGCTTTACTATGAATCAGGCGGACTGACCCGTTTTCTAAACTTCCTTACAATGGTGCGACTAGCGGAAACCAGTTTTTCGTACGGGTCTTTTTAAACTCCAAACTGATCATTTCCTTCCTAACAGAAATATTCACATCTAACGTATCTCTTTTCGCATCGCTTTCAGAGATCGATAAAAAATAGTGGATCTCCCCTTCATGTTCACTCGTTTTTACACAGTCTTGATTAATCGGTGTGTCATTAATGGATTCAACACGCAGGCCCTCCGCCCCTCCCGTATATACAAAATGTAAGACATTCGGTGAGTCTAGTGGAGGACACATAAATTCAGGTATCCAGATTATTGACAAAAATGGTGGACCAAGCGCCTCTATACGCCCACGAACAAGTGCCACTGGGTAGATCGTCAGCTTCCCCTCTCTGCTGATGTTGACGGACTTCAATGGTGGCCGAATAGTTCCATGCCCCTGATTTGTTGTAATCCAATCACTTCTCTCAACATCACGAAATAACGAGCCTTGCTCTTGCGGAACAAAAAACACGTAAGAACTAAGAGCCGAACAGCCTGTAAGTGTCATCAAAAAAAAGATAAACAAGTAGGCATTAATCTTCCGTAGATTTTTAGACAAAAACACCCATATTTTTTCGCTGCTTAGTATTCCCATTTCAGACCTCCATTCGTCATTTCAGGAACAGGAATAGAGCCTACTGCGGCGCCAACTCCCGCCACAGCGGTTTGTACAGTCGCTACTGCCATTTCTGGAACATTCGTTGCGTCCCACTCTAGAGTACCCGCAGGATGGGTGTCCATCCGTGCATCATGCCACTGCGATATTTCATGAACGAATGGTAAATTTGCAACGATTTGCATCAGTAATGATTTATCGTTAAGAAAGGGGACTTTCGAATTTTTCAAGCCGGTACAGTATGGTTCATTCTTTGGCTTAAGGATACTAAACTTGTCACCAGGTTTAACCTCGGGGGAATTAGACGTCTGGTTGAGATTCGGTGTCTTCTTGTCCGGAGTTTTTTCACCGCCCGGATTCTCGAACTTCTTATTTCCGCTGCCGGTACCGCCCTTTGCGGCTTTGGTGTGGTCCGACGCGGGTCGTACGGTTTCGACCCATGTAACCCGGTGCAGTTGAGCGGGTTGGGTGCCGATTTTGTCGATGCGAATTTCCAAGGTCATCGAAAAATCCCCGACGCGGTTTTTTGCGGGGGTGTGCGCTTTTGGCCGGGCGCAGGTTTCGACTGGTTGGGCGGTGAACATGGGCACCAGATTAGCGGATTAGGAGGGCAGCTAAAAAGAACTATCGCGACTTTTCAGCCGGGTGACAGTCGGCGTGTACCTGCCGAAGTTGGCGGATACTTACGTGCGTGTAGATGGCGGTGGTTTCCATCCGGGCATGACCCAGCAGCTGCTGGATGTAGCGAACGTCCGCCCCGCCTTCGAGCATGTGGGTTGCGCAGGCGTGGCGCAACATGTGGCAGCTGCCTTTGGTGCGGCCGATGTCCGCTTTGCGGATGCAGCGGTTCACAAGACGCGTGAGCATATCCCGGGTGATGCCTTTTCCATAGCCGCCCAGGAAGAGCGCCTGCTCGGTTACTTCGTCGAGCAGCAGCGGGCGAACGTCGTTGAGATATTTTTCGATCCATTGCAACGCACGGCCACCGATGGGAACCACGCGGTCTTTGTGCCCTTTGCCCTGACGGATAAACAGCGTCCGGCTGTCGCGGTTTACATCGCCGACCAGCAGCTGAGTAAGTTCAATGCGCCGAATGCCGGTGGAGTAGAAGGTTTCCAGCATGGCGCGATCACGAACGCCGAGCGGGTCGGTGATGTCCGGAACACTCAGCACCGTTTCGACTTCGCGGATAGACAGCGTGTCGTCCGGAAGCCGTCGGTTCATTTTCGGAAGCTCGAGCTCGCTGGCCGGGTTGGCTTCGAGCAGTCGCTTTTTGCACAGCCACGCAAAGAAGTTTTTGACGGTGCCGAGATAGCCGATTTGTGTGGAGATTCCCAGCGGCTGGCCGTTCTTTTTGCGGTAGCGGTACAGCTGGCGCTGGTAGCTCTCCAAAATCGAACGGGTGATCTGTTCGGGATAAAGCAGGTCGCGATCCTGTGCCCACAGCAAAAAAATACGCAGATGGTCTTTTCGTCCGGACACGGTGTTTTCGCTCAGATTGAGCATGAGCATGCTTTCGGCCCACTGGTCGAACCGTGAGGCCATCGTCTCCCCGTCGCGCGTAAAGCCGTCGTCTGGTTTTTCGGCAGGACGCTTTTTGCGGAAGGTATCCCGCAGGCGTTTGACGGATCCGATACCGGGCTGGAACTGGGTCGGGTGGTTGCTCATGAATGCACCTTCGTTACGACTCAGCTAAAACCGCTGTCCCAGATGTGCGAACGTGACAACCCGACGGGTTGCGCTTAAGTGGTTTTGTTTCAACATCTTGAACCTGTCGGGCCGCACGCCGACACCCCTCCGACAGGTTGGCTTTTTTCCCGACAGGTTGCTGTCGTACCTTTAGTTTTTTCACATCGAGCAGGCCGATATGATCGAACCGGCCCGGTTCATCGATGGCCGTCAACAGCTCGTATTGAAAGGCACTTCCGGCCCGACCGGAACGGCTGGCGATGTATTCGAACTCGCGCAACCGTTCGAGATGCTCGCGCACCTGAGTAATGCTCCAGCCGAGCCGGTCGCGGATCTGCCGGCGGCTAAACCAAGCTGAGCTTGAATCCATTTTTTCTTCGTCGCAACGGGCGCGCACGATTTCTTTAACCGCGTCGAGTACGCGCCGCGTCTGGGGCGGCAGCTCATCAAGGGAACGGCTCAACAGCTCCGGCGCAAGCCGGTTGGCCAGCTCGATGTCGTCGAGTGTCACCCGGATATACGTTCCGCCCTCTTCGTCGGTTTCTTTTAGCCGCTGATGTTGATGAAGCAGCGCGATTGAATCGATCAGCGTCAGATATTTTTCATGGTCGCGCCGCGTCCGGGTTCGGCCGGCGGTGAAGGTGAGCTGATCGGCGAATGGATTGACGATATCCACCGACTCAATCAGCCGCTGAACGTTGCGCATCAGCTCCAGCATTTTTTCCCGGCGGCGGCGAAGCCGCAACCCGTCCAAAGTTCTGGCCTGCCGTTGCAGGGCGTGGATGCGCTCGGTCTGTTCGCGGCTCTCGTCAACCGTCAGTGTCAGGCAGCGGTTCTGCAGTTCCTCGTCGATGTCGATGGCCGTCGTCGTCAGGAAGATCATCACCGGACCTTCCACATGATATTCCTGCGTTTCCATCCGTCCGGTATGCGGATCTTTGCCGGTGCTTGCGATCGTCAGTTCGCCTTCCGACTGCAGGAGCTTCAGCGCATGAAAAGGGGTCAGTCCTTGAATTCTGACATCCCACCTTAAATTCAATAACACACCCAACCCCCGAAAACTTTGCCGCTTATACAACGGCGTGAAACATAAGGTTTTTCTACAGGATTGTTCCAGGGGTTGGAAGTTTTCTTTCCAAGGTTTGGAACCTTTTAAACTGATTTCTTCCAATAGCGCCTTCTGCGCCACAAGTGTTTGGAAACATTAGCGTCCATTCGCGGTTCCCGCTTCACTACCTTTTGCGCTCTTCTTGCCCCGTAGTGAGCTGTGCTCTACTACCGGGGTGCGTTCCACGCTTACAGCGTGGCAAGCTTTCGCGGCTAATCTCTCCCACCCACTGCAGACAGGCAGGCCTAGGCTGTAACGCCCGCGAAGTGTCCCACTTTCTTATCCGTGTGTTCTGTGTCCATCCGTGGTTCCTCCTTCGCCAAAGGCTACGGCGGACAAGTAAAAACCTGCACCTGTTCGGCCGGCTCGGAGAGCCAGCCCTGCCCTTTTCGAGAAAGAAGCGCGAAAATTTAGCGGGCGGATCGTGGATCCTTCGGATCGAGTTCTGGAGTCTCCCCGGTCTTCCGCTTCCGTTTCTCTTCCTTCTTTTTCTTCTTTGCGATTTCTCTCTGACGTTTTTCGAACGAATAATTGGGTTTAGCCACTGATACTCCTCTTAATTTTGATTTCGGTGTTTATAGCACGCGAAGAGGCCCTTTCTTTTATCAAAAGTGGCCCTAAAGAACGCTGACGCTCGTTGAAAACGTTGAAATCGTTAAAGCCCTTCGGCCGAATGGAACCCTCTGCGATCTTGGCGCCCCCGCCTGCAACGCTATAGCACTGCGGGCAGGTCTGCGTGGAATAATCTGCACCTGTTCGGCAAGGACATGAATATTTCTACCACCCGCTCCGCTAAAGGAAACAACTGAGGAAGTCAGAGGCCATGCGGATGAGGGGATATTTTAGCCGCGAAAGATCGCAAGGATCTCAAAAAAAACGACGCCCACCGTTCGAACGGCTCAGAGAGCCAGAGGACAGGAGTCAGATATCAGAGGGCAGATGTCAGAGGACAGGAGTCAGGGGTCAGAAGACAGCCGTCTTCGCCGGGCCACGGGAAGTCAGAGGACAGCCGCCTTCATGCATTACGGCGCGCCAGGGAGGTCGATGGTTGTCCCTTTTTTGTGTTTTTCGTGGCTAATCTCTCCCACCCACTGCAGACAGGCAAGCCCGGGCTGTAACGCCCGCGAAGTGTCCCACTTTCTTTTCGTGTAGTTCGTGTATTTCGTGGTGAAAACAACTGCACCTGTTCAGTGAGGACATGAAGATTTCTACCACCCGCTCCGCTAGAGGGGGTCGGAGTGGCTCCGAGGTTGGGATCGACAACCGACCCCCTGCCCTTAGTGAAGATTAGTTAAATTAGTCCCCGAATTCTCGGGGTCTTCGCTTCGCTTCGAGGTTAAAACCCGTCTACAGAACGCTGAAGTCGCAGACGATCGGCAGATGGTCGGAGAAAAGAACTTTCGGCATCCAGCAGCGGTCGATATGAATGCCGGGGCTGTGGAAAATGAAGTCGAGGTGGCGCTTGGGTTTCCAGCTGGGAAAGCTTGGCGAGTTGGAGGCGTGCGCATTTTTCAATCCGGTCGCCGCCAGAAACAGCCCGACCTCCTGCTCACCCCACAGCGCGTTGAAATCGCCCGCCACAATATACGGTTTCTGCATCAGCTGGAGCATTTCGTAGAGCTCGCCCAGTTGGCGATGGCGCAGCCGGGAGCCGAGCGGAAGATGCAGCAGGAAAAAGGCCACATCCCCGAGGTCGAGCTCAATCACCAGCTGCTTCATCCCCTTTTCAAAATAATGAAATGTCTCGCGATGCTCTCCATCACGGACAATAAACGCGTTCCCTTGTTGCTTAAAGATCGGAATCCGGCGCGTCCAGGATTCTGTCCCGTACTTGGAGCGGTAGACATGATAGTGCCCCAGTTTCTTCGCGAGTGTTTCCGCCTGATTGGTTTTACGCGTGCGATACGAGCCGGCATCCACCTCCACCAACCCGGCCACATCCGGATTCAGCTCGTGCAGAAAGTCGCCGATATTTCCCAGTGTCTCTGTGCTGCGTCCCAGATAGCCGGAGAGCGGGGAATGAATCTTTCCCCCGCCAGTTCCGTATCGAATGTTGTAGAGTACAAATCGCATAAAAATTGGATGAATTGGAATACAGGATAAGTGGATTATTGGAAGAACAGCGTCTCCAACACTCCATCACTCCGACACTCCGACATCCCCCCTTTCCTTCACTCCCTTACTCCATTCTCCTATTTTCTCTATGTCGCCCGCGCCGATGATGAGCAACACATCGCCAGCGCACAACTCGCATTGTACATCCTGCCATGTTTTTTCCAATGTTTGGAAAAATTTTATATCCATTTTTTCAGACTCTGGAAATTTTTTGATCAGGTCGGCGGTGGTGCCGCCTTCGATGGGTTCTTCAGAGGCGGCATAGACCGGGAGAAGCCACAGTTTTTCCAATCCTTGGAAGGCGGGCGGGAAATCGGGACCTAGCGCGAGCGTGCGCGTGTAGCGGTGCGGCTGAAAAACGCCGAGCAGCCGCTTCGGTTTGAGCGTTTCGAACGCGGTATCGATCAGTGCCCGGATTTCGGTCGGATGATGCGCATAGTCCGAGATCACGGTGTACTCACCCTGATGAACCACCTCGAAGCGGCGTTTTACAGGGTGAAGCGTTTCCAGCCGTTGCCAAATGATCTCTTCCGAGAGCCATTGCTTACACACCTCGACCGCCGCCATAGCGTTCAACAAGTTGTGCCGCCCCGGCAGCGATATTGAATATTGGTTATTGGATATTGGATATTGGTAGCCGACCGCCTTGGGGTTTTTCTCACACAGGCGGGTTGCCACGGGATCTTCAGCGCAGTAGATGATCTTTTCTTTCGCCTGTTCGATAAATTTCCGGAAGCAGGCTTCAAACGACTCGAAGTCGGCATGGTGCTCCATGTGGTCGTATTCGATATTGGTGATGACGGCGATATCGGGGTGATAGTTGGCGACGGTGCCATCGGATTCGTCGGCTTCGACGACCATGATTCCGCCATCGCGCGCCGTGCCGTCGAAGCCTTCCACTTCGCCGCCGATGCAGTAGCCGCAGTCGAGGATCTGGGCAATCATGGCGGTGGTGGTGGTTTTGCCGTGCGTGCCGCTGACGGCAATGGTGAAGCGTTCGCGCAGAAGTTCCGGCAGCACATCGCCGCGCCAGCTGAGCCGAACGGTTGCCGCGCGCACATCGGGATGAGAATCCGGCACCGCGCGGCTGCGAATAATCCATTCCGCATCTGGCGGAACCTCGTTTTGAATGGCGATACCCTTCCCTCGCAGCCAGTCGGTCTGACGGTTTTCCTGCGTGTCGGAACCGGAAACGGTGTGGCCGCTCTCTTTAAGCAGAAAGGCGAGTCCGGCCATGCCGATCCCGCCGATCCCCAGCATGTGAATCCGGCGCGGTGCGCTCAACAGCTCTGCAATCACTTGAGCAGACAGGAGTGTCTGCTCCACGCGGGGCGGACATCCCTGTCTGTCAGCATTTTGTTTGCTCATTTTCGCACACATTGTTCGACCGTTTCAGCAAGTTTAAGGGCGGCATCAAGAGAATCCAGTCGGACGGCATGCTCCCGCATTTTTGCGAGGCGGGCGGGATCTTCGATCTGTTCACGAATATAGTCGGCGAGCCACTCAACGGTCATATCCGCCTGCTGCACCACGTCGGCCGCGCCAAGTTTTTCGAGTGCGCGGGCGTTGGCGGTCTGATGATCGCTGGCGGCGTGCGGATAGGGAATCAGCAGTGCGGGCAACCCGAACACGCCCAGTTCGGCACAGGTGGAGGCGCCGGCGCGGCAGATGGCCAGATCGGCGGTTTCGTAGAGCGCGGCGATCTCCTGCGTAAAGGCGCAGACGTCCGCATCCACGCTGGCCGTTTCGTAGCGGCGGCGGATGTGTGATTCGTCGGCCGGTCCGGTTAAATGAGAAACGTGAACGTTGAAATTTGAAGCTTGAGATTTGAGAAGGCAGACCGCTTTCGAAACCATTTCGTTGATGTCATGTGCTCCGCCGGAACCGCCCATGACCAGAAGCCGGAAGTCAGAGGTCGGAGGCCGGAGATCAGAGGGCTTCATTTCGGGACGAAGCGGCATGCCGGTGGTGACGAGGTGATGTCCTTTGAGATGATAGCGGGTTTCTTCGAAACAGATGGCGATGCAGGCGGCCTTGCCCGCCAGCAGCTTGACCGCTTTGCCAGGTATGGAGTTGGCTTCGTGCAGAATGACGGGAACACCGCGCAGGCGCGCGGCGAGGCACGGGCCGATGGAGGAATAGCTGCCCATCGCGAGGACGGCATCGGGGCGATGACGTATCATGGCGATCCAGCAGCGGATCACCGCCAGAACAATCCGGAATGCAGTCAGTACCGAGCGCATCGGGCCGAACTGAAACCCCTCGGACGGAATGGTGATGACCGGCCCTTTCCAGCCCTGCAGAACCGTGCTTTCGACATGTTGTCCGGAAAGCCAAAGGGTGATGTGATGACCGCGGTCGCGCAGCGCGCGGGCGGTGGCAAGGCCGGGGAAAATGTGTCCGCCGGTTCCGCCGCAGGCGACGGCAATATGAAGATTTTCTTTCATTCCTACCTTTGATTCAAATCGTGCTCATACTCTTAATCCTAATCTCCACAGAGTACGAGTAAGATTAGGATTAAGATTAAGAATTAGTTAAACAGCCCCTGCTTTTTCAACTCCTCGGCCATAAACAGCGAACCGGTAAAACAAAGAAGCCGCTTTTTCCCGGCATTGACCCAGTCGACTGCAACCTGCGGGTTTTCTACCGGTTCAATGTCGATTCCGGCGGCTTTCCCGAGCTCCGCGATCTGTTCGGCACTCATGGCGCGCTCACTGGGCAGCGTGACCGCGAAGGCTTTCTCAACGGCTGGCGCAATCGCCTCAAAAAATCCGGCGACATCCTTGTCTTTCATAAAGCCGAAAACGAAGCCGTTTCCAAACTTCGGAAAGATTTCCTCCAAGGTTCGGAAAAGTGTTTCGGCGGCGTTGGGGTTATGAGCACCGTCAAAAATCATGATCGGCTTCATGGAGAGCATCTGGAAGCGGCCCGGCCAATTGACCTGCTCAAGCCCGCGTTTCATCTGCAGACGAATGCCTTCAATGTCGGAAAGGTCTTGGAGGGCGGCAACGGCGATGCCGCAGTTTTCGAGCTGATAGCTTCCGCCGAACGGCAGGCGCACATTGCGGTAGCCCTGTCCGCTGGCCTCGATGTCGACGAGCTGGTCGGTGCGGCGGGCTTCCAGGGTTTGGAAAAACACGGCTTCGTCGCTTCCAAGGATGGGGACGTTTTTCTCGGCGGCTTCTTTGTAGACAACGCTTTCGGCTTCGACGGGCATGGGGCCGCAGATGACGGACGCGCCCTCTTTAATGATGCCGGCTTTTTCCCATGCGATTTTTTCAATGTCGTCGCCGAGGTAGTCGGCGTGGTCGAGCGCAATGCGGGTGATGACGGAGATGACCGGCCGGACCACATTGGTGGCGTCCCAGCGACCGCCCATACCGGTTTCGATGACGGCATACTGAACTCTGGCGCGTTTGAAGTGCTCGAAGGCCATCGCGGTCGATATTTCGAAGAAGGTGGCGGGTCGCGTATCGAGGCGTTGCGCGGCGGCCTCAACATCCGCGATGAGCTGTTCGAGGTCAGGGTTGGAAATGTCTTTCCCGCTGATGCGGAAACGTTCGTTGAAGCGCAGCAGGTGCGGTGAGGTGTAGAGCCCGGTTTTTAAGCCGGAGGCGCGCAGAACCGATTCGATCATGGCGCAGACGGAGCCTTTGCCGTTGGTTCCGGCCACATGAATCACTTTCAACCCGAGGTGCGGGTTGCCGAGTTTTTCGAGCAGTGCGGTGATGACGTCCAGCCCCGGCTCAATGCCCAGAGCGGTGCGCTTAAAGAGCGAGTCTACTGAGCTTTTCAGGTCGGACATGATCAGTTGTCCATCATGTAATCGAGCACGGTGGACAGGCGCTCTTTGAGCTCTGCGCGCGGAACGACCATGTCGATTAGACCGTGTTTTTCGAGGAATTCGGCGCGCTGGAAGCCTTCGGGCAGATCCTGCTGCGTGGTCTCTTTGATGACGCGCGGGCCGGCGAAGCCGATGAGCGCACCGGGCTCGGCCATAATCACATCGCCGAGGGTGGCGTAGCTGGCCATGACCCCGGCCATGGTCGGGTGAGTCAAAACGGGAATGTACGGCAGGCCGGCTGCCGCGTGCCGGGCAAGCGCGGCGCTGGTTTTGGCCATTTGCATGAGGCTGAAGAGCCCTTCGTACATGCGGGCCCCGCCGGAGGCACAGACCACAACGCAGGGCATTTTTTCTGCGGTGCAACGTTCGATCTGGCGGGTGATTTTCTCGCCGACGACGCTGCCCATGCTGGCACCAAGGAATTTGAAGTCCATAACGCTGAAGCCGACGGAACGGCCGTTAATTTTCGCGGCACCGCAGGTGACAGCGTCTTTGCAGCCGGTTTTTTTCTGGTTGGCTTCCAGCTTGGCAACATACGAATCCTGACCGGTGAACCCTAACGGGTCGGCGGACTGCATGTTGGCATCCCACTCTTCAAAGGTTCCTTCGTCGGCGAACATGTTGATGCGGTCCTGTCGCGAGAGCATGAAATGATGTCCGCATTTCGGGCAGACCTGACGGTTTCCATCGAGTTCTTTCGCATAGAGGATTTCGTTGCACCCGGGACATTTTTCCCACAATCCATCAGGCACATCCCGTTTGCGAACCTGGACTGATGAGTATTTCGTTCTGCCGAATCGTAAAGCCATAAGACATCCTTGGATTACTGGAGCGCCGGAGCATTGGAAGATTGGAATTTCAGCATTCCACCGCTCCCCTATTCCATTACTCCATAGTTAGTATCATCCTCTTGCCACTGTGATCACATGAACTGATGCCGCTCCGCCTTTTTTCAGCGCACCGGCACAGGCATTCACTGTCGCTCCGGTGGTCATCACATCGTCCACTAGTAAAATTCGTTTGCCATTCAGCCGCGAAAAAAGCCTGGCTCGAAAAGCGCCGGTTACGTTAGCGGTACGTTGGGGGGCTGTCAAACCCGTTTGAGTGACCGTCGACCGGACGCGCCGCGCAATCTTTTCCTTATATAGGCATCCCACCCTGCGCGCCAGAGAGACTCCCAGCAGATCCGACTGGTTGAACCCGCGCGCGCGGCGGCGGGCCGGATACAGCGGAACCGCTGTGACCAAATCGAAATCCATACCGGGGTATTCCGCCTGCACACAGGCCAAAAGAAGTGCCGTCAGATCTTCAATCACCCAGAGCGCGTTATCGTATTTAAGCGCACGAAGCGCTTCGCCCACCGCGCCTTCATAGCGAACCGCCGACCGGGCAGAATCAAAATGCGGCGTTTTGCGGCTGCAGGAAAAACAGGTGAAGTCGTGCTGTACGTCGCCCGCAACCGGATCGCCGCAGCACACGCAAAACGGAGCCTCCACCTTCGGCGTATCCACCAGGCAGTCCCAGCAGATATACTTCAGCGGCTCCGGCGACACGACGCCGCACCGAACACAATTCCGAGGGTAAAGGAGATCCAGCACCCCGACAGGGTAATGAATGATTTCAAAAGAGTGAAGACTGCTTTCGTGTAAACCAACCCGCAATCAGCCCCCTTCAAAGCAAAACTCATTCAGATTACTGCACAATCCATGCACAGGCCCCAAAACCCCCTCCTGCCGGAAGTCTTTTTCAGTGGAATCAGAAAGGCTCACTTTTCTACGCATTGCTTTTGACAACCCCCCGCCTCTTCTCTACCTTACTCGCTCTTCCGTTTTTACGGGCCGGTAGCTCAGTTGGTAGAGCATGTGACTTTTAATCACAGGGTCCTGGGTTCGAGCCCCAGCCGGCTCACTCTTTTTAACAAAAGGGTGCTTATCCTCTTCCCCCGTTTTTCCAACCATTGGAAACCCCGGTCGCTCCTTTTCCAACGTTTGGAAAAAAACATGACCCTTGCGCCGCGAAGCGCTGCGCCCCGACGCCGTCGGCTCCACTCGACCAACGGAAGAGAGGTCGGCGCTATTACGCCGACAACGAAACAAAGTGAAGTGGCAACGTTTGGAAAGTTTTATGTTTCAACTCTGCGGCAGGCAGGTAATATCAAACACCTATGAGCTGGTACATTACTCTCCTCGCCTGCGGGCTGTTTCTGATCGGAATCGAAATTTTTGTTCCGGGCGGCATTCTCGGCGTTTTCGGCGCGGCGGCACTGCTCGGCGCGGCGGTTCGGGGATTTTATATTTTCCCGCTGTGGCTCGCCTGGCTGAGCGTCTTCATTATTCTGTTTCTTTCAGGAGCCGCCGTGTTCATCTGGATGAGATATCTGCCGCAAAGCCCGATCGGCAGAGCGCTGTCCCTGTCACAGAAGATCGATAAAAAGGATCAGGATGACTCGCAATGGAAGCCCGGCATGACCGGTACCGCGCTGAGCGAACTTCGCCCGGCAGGCAAAGCGATGATTAACGGGCAGCGCGCCGATGTGATTGCGGACAACGGAACCTTTATCGAGCATCATGCCGCCATTGAAATTGTCCGAGTATCCGGCAACCGTGTTTATGTGAAGGAAGTGAATGTTGAAAGTGAAATGTAGTATGTGGAAGGTGTTCTGTGTTTTCAGCGTTCTTCTTTTTTCTCTGAACGCGGCGGCGATAGAGTTTATTCAAACCAATCAGTTTGTGATTGCGGAGACGGAGTCCATCCCGGAGGAAACCTGGGTTTCCGCACAATTGCTCACCATTAACGGTTCCGTCTCGAACGACCTGTTTGCGAGCTCACCGGTGATGGAGCTCAACGGCACCTTCCATGGCGATGCCTGGTGTGCCGGCGACAACATCTCCAGCGAGGGAACATTCTGGAACAGCGCGCGCCTGATCTCCAGAATCACCCAGATTCAAGGCACGCATTACGACTCCGTAACGGCTGTCGGCACAACAGTAAAAATCGACCGCACCGCCATACTCTACAGCGATCTGCTTTGCGTGGGCGAAAATGTCATTCTCGAAGGCTCTGTCAGCGGCAAGGTGCGGATTCTGGCCCAGCGGGTCACGCTCGGCGGACAGATCAACAACAACCTGTCGATTGCCGCTCAGGAAATTGTCATCCTGCCGGGCGCAATCATTAACGGCAACCTGAGCTATCAGTCTCCGAATGAACTGGTTCTCTCTCCATCCGTCATCCTCAACGGGGAACTGCAAAGACGCTTCAGCCCCGTACCCGTTCGCCGGCTTCTCAAAGAAAATCTGGCCACACACTTCACGCTCGCGCTGGCCGCACTGATCACCGGTCTGGTTTTCACCGGGCTTTTCCCGCGCTACACCGGCACCGCAATGCATCTGTTACGCGAATCGCGCGGCCTCTGCTCGCTGGCGGGCTTCGCCGGACTGGTTCTGTTGCCCATGGCAGCCTTTGTA
>JACKQG010005760.1_pt1 | contig 13446 bp, 9 predicted proteins | sample 8237621 | NCBI WGS metagenome assembly JACKQG01 (sample SAMN15677084, study PRJNA649215) | marine metagenome | biome: marine; feature: Black Sea; material: saline water; isolation source: suspended particulate matter (SPM) from the Black Sea western gyre | collected 2013-06-09/2013-06-10 | depth...
TCGCACCTGTTTTATCAATGTATCCCCATTTACCTTTAATTGAAACCGCAGCTAACCCCTCTGACATGTAACCGCCTTGAAAATCAAACCCGAACCCCACACCATCGAAACCACCACCTGTAGACACCCCGGAAAAGGCCCCGTTGATAGTTGATGTGCCAGTTTTATCAATAAACCAGTAGTTCATGTGATGTATGTTAAGACCGGATCCGACCACAGCTAACCCTTCTGAGAAAGAAGAAGCCCTATCATAACCCGCAGGGATAACAACCCATCCTCTCTTGTCGATATAGCCGTAAGTTCCGACAATTCTTGCGACAGCCAACCCCTCGTTAAAAGGGAAAGCATACTCCAAGTCCTCAATAAAAAGATTGAGAACCGTTTTCCCTTGCTTATTTATATAGCTGTGTTTGTCACCTATCTTTACTGGAGCCAATCCTTCAGAGGGTGTGTGAAAAGTATGAATTTGTTACACCCTCTTAGTGCTACTACGAGGTTACATGTTTGTATTAGCTAATTCATTTAGAGGGATGACAACGATAAATCGTCCAACTACAAACCTATCGCTTCCTCTGCGTAGATGCGAATCCTCGTAGTCGTTCTCGACTTCTTTATTTTTTCGCTTCAGTAGCGAAGGTAATCTTTACCTTTAGCTCATGTCCAAATAAGTCTTTGACTGTACCCTCTATAACATATTCTGTTTCAAATTCAAGATTCGCACCTTTGAGAGGTATGAGAGTTACTTTCTTATCATCAATTGAAGCTATCCATTTGAGATGCTCACCTTCAACTGTCAAGGCAAGTGCGGCTGAACCGATTTCTTCGTTAAACTCGATTTCTATTCCATTAGCATTTACATCATCTATAGGTACATCCGCATCTCCGTCTTCTGGTGAAGAAGAAACGATTACCGGAGGAAAAAAGTCTGGAGCTTTGACCCAATAAATTACGGAAAAACTATCTTTGCTTCCATCTTTGTTCGTCCATTCAATCGTGACTATTTGCTCACCTTCTGCCAAACCAGCGTCATCGATTTTAGCGGTCTTATAGCTCACTTTAGCTGGCTTGCCAGCAATCGTACAATCCTTAACGGGCGCATTAAATTTGACTTCTATTGGCGTGTTGGCAGGAACAGTTGCGCCGCTTGGCGGCATAGTACTTACCACAAAAGCAGGCCGAAACCTATTAGCGTCAGGTAGGCTCTGATCGATAGGACTTCCAGGTGGTTTGTATTCTATGAGTTCGACGATATTTCCAGTAGAATCTCCTTTGATTATTCCAATCTCAGGATCAATCCAAGAATACAATGGACTATCAACGAGCTTTCCGTTTTCATAGATAGCCATCTTTATCTTCATGACTTTCTTAAAAGTACCACCGGGAACTGTAACATATTCATAGGACATAACTTCCACTTTTAGGGCGGCATTACCCTCTTCCAACTTTATGTTTTTTCCGACGGGGGTACCGTAAACTAAAAAGTATCTTGGTAATGGTGATTCCTCTTGAGGTTCTATCTCAAGATGTATCTTGACGCTTTCGCCAGTCTTGTCAGGAGGGAATGCTGTATACGAAGTGGTAGCGACAAGAAATTCACCGACATCGGGATGGCATCCGATGTAATCTCCAGAACCGGGTGGCTCTCCAATAGTATGCACCCGATAAACAACATATCCACCAATTGGCTCATCGACCTTCTCGGTAATATCTGTGTAGGTATATGTTCGGCCACTCTTATATGTTACACGATACGTCCAACTCTCACCGGGTGGCAGTGGAAAGCCCTCACATGGTTCTCGGGATGAAAGCCCTGGTTCCTGTTCGTCTAATAAATAACCACCCTCACCACACCCTCCAAATATGAGTATAAGGAGCATCCAAAGAGTCATCAACAAATTTTTGTTAATAAGCATTTTCTTTCCTCCTGGTATATTAATCTCCCACAGAGGACACAGAGAACACAGAGAATTTTTTGCGGGAGTCTAAAATACGATAAATCTTGATGTTATCAAATGCAACCTTTGTTCGCCCAAAAGTTACACCAGAACCGAAGCCGATATATTGATAATCTTGCCCCGATAATGGATTAGTATCCGTATAATCAAATGTACAAGGGCAAGGTTCTGACCGCGTAATGGTCGGTGAACTTACGCCCAAGTGTACTAGGCGTTCTGAAAATCCTGCCACGCGGCATTAGGGGAAATCAGAACCCACCTGATTTTTGAGCTGCCCCCAGACCATGCTTAACTTTCCTGCAGGTTGGACCTGAATCAGACCCCTTAATAAATTTCGCACATTCTCTGCGCTAAGGGCTTCGTTGAAAATCACAACTTCATCAACAATCCCTCCCAGATTTTCCGTATTCCCGTTGCCTTTGCCCACCCAAATTGGCAGCCCCGCACCGGCAGGAATTGCACCGGGATAGGGAGACTCCTTGATGATATCGCCGTCCCGGTAGAAAAACAACTTGTCGCCAGATTTCATGGTCACGGCCAGATGATACCACGTTTTTACATCCGGTACCCAGCCGGAAGCAATCCACTTGGGTTCGCCGAGCATCAGATTTTTAACGACGTTATCCCACCATGCGAATTGATAGGGCGGGTTACTTCGCCGAAATGTAATAAACGACCATGTGCTGACTTTGGCGACGATAGCATCGTGGTTACCTGATGCACCCAGAGAATTGAATAAAACCCAAGCAGCGACAGTCATCTCAGCCGTAATCTGAAGTTCCGGTGCATCTTGAATTTCCACACGGGATCCCGCGCCATCAAATTCAAGAGCGTTCCCAAATTTTCCAGCCCTCCATTTTGCATCGACAATTTTGCCATCATTACCCATGCCGGATGTGTCTGAGACTTTGTCTCCAGTTCCTTCGTCAAAATGCAGTTCTAACACTTTATCCGCGAAGCTACCATTTGTGACAATGAAGAAAAGGATCAACCAATACCATTTTCTAATCATGAAAAAGCCTCCATTGTGATTAAATTTCAGAAATAAGTTTCGATTTTTTAGGAGAGCAATCCTACCCTTGATACTAAATTTTATCGGTGAAAGGATTCGACTCCTGCAACATGAATATCGTTTCATTCAAATCACCCCTATATATTATCTTGACTTTGTCACATTGTCATTGCCGCCTGTAACTGGAACAGGGTTTCTGTGGGAGCGACCTCCTGTTTTCCATCGAGCGCAGGGGCACTCTCCCACAGATGTGACAAAGTCGTATCTTGACATTTCTTACTAATTTGTAAAGCAGGAACCTGATTTACCTTCGTTTTTTGACGGTGGCCCACGTTGTTGCGAGTTTATTCTGTGGCTCAACAGCAAACGCCGGGTGTCCGCCATTGGGGACCTGAGAACCTGTCATCATAAAATCGTCAAAAAGGGCTTCTGTGGGTTTTCCATAGGGCATCAGAATAATAGCCACGCATCCTTTGGGATGCGTGTTATCTTCCTTTTGAATCATCAATCTGCCGTCTACGTAAAATTTAAGCCGATTCCCTTCTGCAACTGCCTTCAAGGTGTACCAGGTGTTCCGCTTTCTCTCAAACGGCTCCTCAGCCACTGGGATATAATCCGCCCACAGGAACGCGGCAGATTCTTCAAGTCCAAAGATATAACATTTTCCCACCGGACCTGGGGCCCGAAGCACCAACCCCACCACGCCGGGAAGACGTGTGATTTTGGCTCGGCATTCAACCGCATAATCTTCCCAGTCAACATCACCTGTTATTAAGAGGTTTGACAAATCTCCAGGGAGTCTGCTTCGGAGGGCGCCATTTTCCCAGGTGTAACTCCCTCCGCCAAGCCAGACTCCGTTTGCCATGTCTTCGAGAAAGTCCTTTTCATTTGTGAAGTTATCTCGAAAAGTTCCTGCCCATGCCGATGCAACCAGCAACATCAGTGTCAATCCAACAATTATACCTTTCATGGTAGCCTCCTTAATCAAAATCACTTCACTATTACCATCCGCCGAATGGCCCTAAAGTCTCCTGCTGTTATCTGGTAGAAATACACTCCGCTGCTGACCCGTTCTCTTGCGTCGTTGCGTCCGTCCCAATGCACGGCGGATGAGCGGGTGTCGTACCAACCAGCGGGTTGATAGCCTAATTCAACTGACCGAACCGAACGCCCTTGCGCGTCGTAAATGCGAATTGTTACCTCGCTGGCTTCCGAAAGGGTGTAGGGAATCCAGGTCTCCGGATTGAACGGATTGGGGAAGTTCGGCAACAGGCGGCTGACTGTCGGGCGTGTATGCACCACCAATGGTGGTAGAATCAACCGTGCCTGACTCAGTTCTGTCCTCGTAACTGGGACGTTTACTGTTTTGAGCAAGTGACCCGTCGCATCACTCACGCGGATTTCCAGAATGTCCCCTGTTTGCACCACAGCACCACGACTCATGTCAGCAAACGCTACCGCAAAAGAGCCTCCTGTTGGAGAGAGATTTTGCACCGCCTGCCATCCCGTGCGCGAGTTGGTCACTGTCACCCGGAGGCTGTCGGAAGCGTGATTTTCAGAGATAATCTTTCCAGCCACGGCAAACGCCCACACCATCTCGTTGGAGGAAAGCACCGGCGCGGCATTGTTCCTCCACACTTCACCAGTGAAAGTAAGCTCTACGGCTTCTGGCAGGTTGACGATGTAACCCTGTCCTCCTTCGAGGGTAAATCCGTCGCCCTCTGAATGTCCAGGGATATAGGGCACGAACTCCTGTGCCTCGGCATCAAACCATAACAACAACGTCGCTTTCAGCTTCTCGGCGAGTATCTTAGCGGTGTACGACTCGTCTGTATGCAAAGGTAGCGAAATCATGTTGAGACCTGTTTTGAGCGTGAGAGTGAAATCACCCTTTATCGTCGGGCGTGGATATTCCTTCCAGCTCTTATCTAAATAGTAGGGAATGGTTACTGGGCCGATGTCTGGGTTATCCAGTTGATCGGAAATCTTGCGGAGGTTTTTGATATCGTCTTTAAGCTCCGTGTACGTTGATTCTCCCCAGTAGTTGTAGTCTGCAATTACCTCGGCATTGCTCTTATTTTCAAGCTCATAAGGGCTGTTGTCAAGAATATCGTTCCATGTGATGTTCTCAATTTTGCCACTTGCATCAGGCAGGATTTGAACCCCGGTAGCGTTCCCTGAGACCCTGTTTCGAGTGAAACCAGTGACACCAATTAGAGAAACTCCTGCGCCGCCGTTATCCGTGATAGTTGAGTCCTCTACGGATAAATAACCTTTATTATATATCCCTTCTCCGACATTTTCTTTGATTTCGCAGTCGTTGATAGTAATGTTGTGGACGTTCCAGTTACTATCAATCACTGTACCATTCACTGTTACGCCTTGCCCGAAATTTTCGGCGATAGTGCAAGTTCTGAGAGTGACTGTTTTATAATTATAACCATGGTAACCGCGAGAATGTGCAGCGTTGCCGTTCAAGCTGATACCTGCCCCGCTATTTTCGGTGATTATACAATCAGTGAGGGTTATTGTGTTATAGCACGACTGGGAGTTGCCGCAAGTGCTCCTGCCCATGTGTCCACAGGACCAACTTGTTGCTGCCGCATTTCCACTCACTTCCACTCCCACGCCTCCATTTTGAGTGATTATACAATTGCGAACAGTCACTGTATTGCGATTATGACGACCTCCACTGTTACTAGCGGTTGCGTGACCACTTACACTTACCCCTGCACCAACGTTGGTGGAAATTGTACTATCTACAATAGTAGCAGTGTTGGTCATGTGGCCACTTATATCTAATTCTGCGCCGCCGCTCACATTAACCCCTGTGTCGCCGTTGTCAGTGATTTCGCAGTTCTTGACAGTAACCGTGCTATTCACGTTCACCCCCATGCCACCATTGTAGCTAATCTTACAATCTGTGAGCGTGGTTGTGCCGGTTATGTTTATCCCGGTACCGCCATTGAAGGTTATATTACATTTATCAACCTTTGTGGCACCAGTTCCAGCAATGCCAGTTCCATTGAAGTTGATTTCACAGTTCTCTGCTCGTATACCGTTTTCACAGTAAATACCGCTGGTGGCGTTCCCTTCAAGGCGACAGCCGACCAACTTGAATGATTTCTTGAACAAAGCGCCTTTGTCTGAGTTGCCGGTAAATGAGCAATTTTCCACTACTTTTGGCACAGAACCCTCTACACTCAGCCCAATCACGCCAGCGTTTTGGTCACAATATTTGAGGGTCAGCGCTCCTCTGACGTTTCGAATCCCATACCACTTCCCCTCGGAAGTGAAGGTGATTCGCTCCGACTCCGTCCCCGAAGCCACGAACTCACCACCTTCAATGATGAGTTCAATCAGGTTTGCATCAACGCCGCCTTGCTGGTCATCCGTATCCGGCTGGAATTTGACGACCGTCCCGGGATTGATGGTCAGTCTGCCTCCTCCGGATATCGTGACATCGCCTGTTAGGACAATTTCACCTGACCACGTCTCCGGTTTGGAAATCTTACCGGATGTGGTTTGGGCGTTTGCGCTGAACGTTAAAGCTAAAAGCAAGATGATTAAAATCGTTGAAAGTGAAAACTTTTTCATTTTTGTTGCCTCCTGATAAAGTTGGGCATTGTCAAATTTCTACCTCGAGAGCATGAAGAAGAACCGGCATAGGTCGGGTATATGCACCCGACTTTTATTTTTGACAACGCCAATTTGGTTTTGTGGATGAAAAGTGAATAATCATTCTTTTTGAGAAACAGCATAGATAGCATATCACGTTTCATACTAATTTTCAAGCTGAAGCGTTCTATCGCGAATGGTTCCACTCTACAAGCGAGACACGAGTTGAACAGCCCCCCATATCTTTCCGTTCTCCACGTTAATGTTTTATAGAGGAGCGCATGAGCAAAAATTACGAAAATTATTTGCATTGGTTCAAACCGCAATTCTGTTTCAAAGAGAGCGAAAACGCTACTATATTTAGTAATACGAGTTTTGCACATATGACGATAATCTCGTAGCGTCGTCCCTCTGTGGCGACAACTGGCGGGAATCTTTTGTAGTTTACGGTTTTATATAAACTACCGAGCGAAGCGATCAGAGCCTCGCCTCTACGCATCAATAAGATGATAACTGCAAAACTCGTATAGTAACATGAAATATTTGAAATAGGTATTATCAAGCTGTCTAAGTTTTTCATTGGTAACTCCTCTGTTTGTATTAGTTTGTTGATATTCCAAAGGTTAGCCTGAATCCACGGAAACTGCTGTATGAACAAAAAGAACTCAGGCTAACGTAATGCTTTTGGAACTTGGGTTTATCATTCCTTCGTTTTCTTGAACCAGTTTTCCGTAACTTTGACAATGTAGGTGTCTCCTGGCGCCACATTGAGGGTTATGCGTTTCGTAACGCTGCCGGAGCCCTCAATCCATCCCCTAATCAGAATGTCATCATAGACACCTGGATATACTTGAGGCAAGCTGGACTCAAGACCGTACCGTTCACAGGTACCAGAATCAACCTCAAAACCTAAAGCCAGACGCTTAAACACCACACTCACTCCTGTATCAAGCGCGTTGATGACTTTGAGAAAGAAATCCGGATCTTCTGACAGCAAATTGAGCGGATAACATCTGGAAGTGTCTTTTTCCGCTTCCCAAACGCCATACGGTCCCCAGGAACCTCTAAACTTTCCTTCTCTGAAAACTCCATCAACAGGCACCGTAATCTCATCATTGCCAGCTGAAGTGTAGGTGCACTCAAATTCAAGCGAATCTTTGGAGCTTTGCCGCTCTTAGGATGAATTTGGTTATCGTCTAATACTTGCTCATCCTTGACAAGGCTCTCTTCAGAGATTTGATTGAGATATCCTCTGCCTGTAAGTAAATTTCTTGGCATAAAGACCGAGGTAGCCGGATTGCTAAAATTAGTTATACTACCATCCGCAACCATAATTGATTTTTTTTCCATCGCTAATGCTCTGACGCCATTATGCTCAACGGAATCGTTGGCATACAAAGAAGCAGCAGGGCAGATGGGAGTTTGAATCAACATGGCTACACTAAGTATGCTAGTAATTAGGCTTATTAAAATTTTTACTTTCATAACCGTTCCTCATATAGAAGTTTTGTCAATTTCGTTCTATTGTTTATAGAGGAACGAATAAGAAAAATTTACGGAAATTATTTGTATTTTTCTCCGAAGTGGTTGCCCACAATTAATAAATCGGCGAGATCCACCTTCCCATCGCCGTTTACATCGCACTCTGGTGTTGCTTCGCCTAAGTGACTTCCCACGATGGCCAAATCAGAAATATCCACTTCCATATCCCCGTTTAAATACCACGGTGGCAAAACCGTCACAGTGGTTTGCACTGCATCTCCCGTATAGCCTTCGATGTTTTCTGCCTGCACGATAATTGTATATTTACCAGACTCGGTAAAATTATCATAGGTGTTCTCATAGATGCCGTCGCCGTCTTCATCAAAAAGTTCTATCTCCGGTAATTTCAAATCCTGCCAACTGGTGAATTGCTCATCTGCATCCAAAGCGCCCGGTGGGACTATCAAAGCCCAGACTCCCGCTATACCAGCGCCCGATACCACAGCCCAAAGCTTCGCTTCCTTTCTTCCCCCTGCCAATATTTGTTCGCCGGATATATCGTAGATGTCGGGTAGGTCTGGAAAATCCGTCCCCAATTGATATGGGATGTATACCTCTTCTATCATAGCATAGTCAGCTTCTTCACCGTGTTGTCCGTTGCCGTTGGCATCCAACCAGGGAGATTGTTGCCGCATTAATTCCTCCGTTCTATAAAAGGCATCCTTGATGGTAAAATCACGCCTAATGTAGGAGAATAGATGGTAGGAAAAGGAATGTCTTTTTTGTGCGCGAGCAACGGTGTCATTTCGCGCGCTGGTGATAATTGTCCTACCATTCTTAGGGAGAACAGTATTATTTCCATCCTTATCCCTGATAAATGCGCCTGAATAACAGGCTTCAATGAGGATGGTAGCTTTAGCGCCAGTCTCTTCTTCAAGAGGTGCTAACCATCCATCCAGCATATCAGGAGTCAGAAAATCCTTCCTGCCGCCTTCCTTAACGAGGAGAAATTCATCCCCGATGTTATGGCTCAACAGATAGATGTATAGGGGAATTCTTGAACTCACCTGTGGCTTTGCCCATTCTGTGATAGCGTCTTCTAAGTTTTCCCGCGAGGTTTTAGCTCTCACTTTTACATTCACTGTTTCACGAGGATTTTTCGCAGGGCTTAGGAAATAGATATCATCGTCAGAAAAATCTCGATTTTGCAGTGTTTTATATACATCCGTGACGATACCATTGAAGACTTCCCAAGCCTCATTCTCTTCCTCATCGCCCCCGCCCTGAACGACAATGAATTTGGGGACCGGTTTGATGACTTTAATTACTGTCGTTTCAGTTTCCGATGGATTGGATTGTTCATTGCCTTCCCACTTGGCTTTGATTTCCCATGCGCCAGAGGTTTTTAATTCTAGTTTATGGTCGAACGCACCTAAGTCTGTGGTCAGACGAATAATGTCGCCAGCCGATTTATCAGGGGCTAAGACATATAGGGAAATCTCTAAACCATCTAAATTTGGCTCAAGCTGACCGGAAATATAAATTGTGTCTCCTACTATTTTTGTTTCTTCAGGCACTTTAAGGGAAATGGCGCTATCGCGTTTTATAACCTTAAATGGCATCGTTCTACTGGCAGGTTCTAACTTTTCATCCCCTTTAAAACTTGCCGTAACTTCCCAATCGCCCATTTTATCCGGCTTGAATTCGGCGTTATAGTCATAGACGCCCTCTGCTGATTTCTCAGCCGGAGCTAACTGTTCATACAGCTCACCATCTTGAAGCCATTTGTAGCTCAAATTAATCTCCAAGCTCTGGCGCTCATCAGTCCCCTCTAGAAGCAATAACTGTCCGTGTGCTCTAAGCTGCCCATTCAAGTTGACCGGATTCGGCTCAAGCATCAACGAAATGACGGTGCTCAATTTTTTGATTGTCAGTGTTAGTCCAACTGCACGGGATGTCCCCATCTCTTCGGAGATTCCTATCACCTTAAAATTATATTTTCCGGTATCAATGTCTGGTGAAATAGTGACAGTCAATTGTGAAATCTGTGAAGGCTCCTCTTGGGTCAAATTCACGTCTTGCGGATTAAATTCTGCCTCAACCCCCTTAGATAAACCGTCAGCTAAGAGATGGACAGGTTTATCAAAACCGTTTAAAGCGGTGACAATGATGAAATAGGCAACCTTTGCGCCGGGGACTGATTCAACGTTGGGGTGTGGAGATGACAAGCCAAAATCGGGTCCCAGAACTATTGCTTTGCTGGTAGATGCTGTGGCTGGAATAGGCTCGTTGCCGGCAGCGTCAACACCTTCCGTGACGGTTATGATGATACTCCCATCCTTCAAGGCAGAGGCATCGAAAGTTACCCCAAAGTTACCTTCAGCATCGGCAAAGGTAGTCTGATTGATGCTTTTTTTATATTCATCCTCCAACTTCACCTCAACGGACGCATTGTTGTCGGCTTTGCCTGATATGAACACGGATTTTACATTATCTGGATTGATGGGATTTGGGTACTCCAGTCTTAGCGGACGTGGTGGTTCCGTATCAATTGTTGCCTTTCGGGAGGTATCATCAGTTTCATTTCCGGCCTTATCCGTAAAGTGTAATGTGACGTTTGCATCTGTGACGTTATCACCCGCTTGAGCGATATATTCACCAACATACTGTCCGGAAGTCACCTCAGTCATCAGCAAATCCGCCGCAGTGTCAACCCCGGCGATGGAGAATCTGGCTTGTCCGCCCGGTTCAGCAAGGACTGTAATCTTGATACTTTCATCCGCTTTGGCTGGACTGCCTTCCACTTCCACCGCTTCGATTATCGCTTTTCCATCCACCGTGACGGTCAAAGTATTAGTGTCAGTGTTGCCTTCCATATCGGCTACGGTCAGCGTGATGACATACTCCCCTTCATTGTCATAGCTGGTTTGAGCTTCAACCCCAGTCGCGTCTTCCCCAATGCCATCGCTATCGTCAAAATCCCAACGATACTTTGCTATCTGAGCGTTGTCCGTTGATTTACTTCCATCGAGAAAAATGGTTACGCCCGGCTGGACAACTTTGTCATCTCCCGCGTTAGCTTCTGGCGGCGTAATGTCTACCGAGATGTTTACTTCCATCTGACGTTTTGACAATTCTGTTGCGATGACAATTTCCTTGTCGATACCTGCCTTTGGTGAAACAGAGAGGTTAATTTTTTCGCCGTTGACTGGGTTTGTCGCATAGTCCGTGAATTCTAAAGCATAGCTGCCATCAGCTTCGCTTTGCGTCTCTTTATCGCGAGCAGAAACTCGCGCTGAGGGTATTGGCGTTACGCCGTCAGCTTGGGTAATTTTGCCGCTGATGGTAAATATAGAGGTTCGCTCAGTTATGACATTTAGTGCCAGCTTTTTCGCAGCCAAATCGGTTTCCGTCAATTCATGTATCTCCGAAAAACCGTAATTGACACTACCATCAGCACTCTTAACAATGACGCGGATGATATCACCAACCGCTAAATCCTGGGAGAGATTAGTGAATTTGACTTCATATTCCCCATCTTCTGTCAGCGCGTTTTCACTGACGCTATGGTAGACGATATTGACATTAACGTTAATCCCATCGGGAACTGGCGTTTTCTCATCTGCCTCGAGCACGTTGCCTGATACGACAAGCGCTGCCAGAACGGTTTCAGGCTCCAAATAGATAGTCGTCGAGTCTGAAAGTTTATTTACTGTTGCGGTGATGATAACCTCAGATTCCTCATCGGCCTCGGGTGCAGTGTAGACGGCTGTGTATCGTCCTTCCCCCTTATTCTCGGTCTCACCAAGGTTACCATCTCCCGATGTGATCGAAAATGTAACTTCGGCGTCGTCCACCGGATTACCATTAGCATCTTTTAGGATAGCTGTCAAAGTGGATTGGGATATACCATCGGCTGTGAGAGTGTCTGGGTTGGCGGAAAGTTCCATTGAAGTGGGTAGAGCAGGTATGAGAATAATGTCGCCAGATTTTGAGGCGCCCGAATTTTTCGCCATCGCTGTGATGGTGTCAGTGCCGGTTGTCTTCGGCGCGGTGTAAACGGCCGTATATGTCCCGTTGTTATGATTTATCACATCACCGACTGTTCCCATATCTACCTCAAACTCCACAACTTCGTCTTTGACCGATTCCTCTCCACATTTGACTGTCACAATGATCTCTGTGGTGGAAACATTATCATCTGTGGATACGGTCAATTCGTCTGGAACCGTGATGGTGACTTCACATAGAGGCTTCTGAAGTGTGACTGATAAAGTTGTCTCCTTGTTCAGCACATTCGAAGTGATGGTAATTATATCAATTTCATCCTCCATAATTGAAGGGGCTGTATAGACGGCTGTGTAGGTTCCACCTTTGTTATCGTCTACATTTCCGACCTTGCCAAGAGTTGGTGTGATGGTAATGGTGTCGTCTGTAACAGCATTCCCAGCCGAATCCGTCACTGTAACTGTTATAGTCGCTTTGTATTTGCCATCACCCACAAGCGATTCAGGTTTAATGTTTGCGCTAAGTCCAGAGAGATAAATGTCTACCACCGCAACGAGATTTTCCATCTCAGATTCAGTTACAACATGCGTCAGTCCGACCAGAGTTTTGTCGCCGTCCTTGACAGTGATTTTCAAAGAATCTCCGACTTTAGTTTTAAGATCGATATTAGAAGGATCAAAAATGGTGGCGTAATAGATACCAGCGCCAAATTTGCCTGTTTCCCTGAACGAACAACACCAGTACGGGTGTTTTCGACAGTTACAAGCAAACCGTCCTGCGCCAAAGAGACATCAGATTTCATCACCTTCCCTGAAACGACAAAGATGTTGCTGGCTTGCGCTTCCAATGTTAGAAGCATAATTATTAAAAGATTGAAAAGCGTGATTTTAGTTTTCATTCAATGCTCCATAAGGGTTTGTATGTTTTTCAAACGATTGCAAGGAAACCAGAAGGTTTTCCCACAAGATAATCGCTTCCTAAAATAATATCACATAAACCCATATAGAGCATAGAAAAAAAGGAAAATAAACGCCGCCAATTAGATACGCAAACGTCAAAGCCCTGACCAGACAGGCGCTGCAAATTTCAAACGCTGACAAACGCCAACAAAAAAAGCCGTGTCCACCAACCTATGGTGGGCACGGCTTTGCGCTTAGAATAACTCCAATTGTCCAGCTCTTTGTTGCCGAATCCGTTCCAAAGCCTCTTTTGCCGTTGGATATTTTATCCGTGATGGCCGGCTTGAAACCCAGCGCATATTTTCGGCGTCGTATCTGACTTCGATCATATCATCACTACATCCTTTGAATGTAATCTCCGCTAACTCTTGTTGACGCCTTCGTATACTGTCCTTATGATACTTCTGCTTGA
>JACKQG010005761.1_pt1 | contig 13444 bp, 7 predicted proteins | sample 8237621 | NCBI WGS metagenome assembly JACKQG01 (sample SAMN15677084, study PRJNA649215) | marine metagenome | biome: marine; feature: Black Sea; material: saline water; isolation source: suspended particulate matter (SPM) from the Black Sea western gyre | collected 2013-06-09/2013-06-10 | depth...
TCTGGACGGGACTCGAACCCGCGACCCCCTGCGTGACAGGCAGGTATTCTAACCAACTGAACTACCAGACCAAAACGGTTGCAAATATAATTATTTTGAGTTATAAAGCTGCATTAATTGCATCTTCGTATGTTTTTTTTGGAGCAACACCTACTTGTCTTGAAACAAGCTCCCCATCTTTGAACAAAAGAACTGTGGGTATATTTCTAACACCATACTTTGCTGCAAACTCTTGATTAGCATCTACATCAATCTTTCCTACCACAGCTTTTCCATCAAAGTCTTTACTTAACTCTTCCATAATTGGACCTACCATTCTACATGGACCACACCATTCTGCCCAAAAATCAACGAGAACAGGTTTGTCAGATTTTAATACTTTTTCTTCAAAAATTGAATCATTTAATTCTAATGCCATAATATTTATTTTAACGATTCAAATTTAATATAATTTTATTTCAAGTATGATTATTTGAAAAAGAAAATAAAAATTATTTTAGCTAAATGAAAAAAATTATATACTCAGTATTATTTTTATTTTTAGTTTCATGTAACACTAAGCAATCTGAAACTTTAAAATGGACAGAAGAAGAAAAAGATCTTACTTATAAAGAATGTATACCATACGCAATGGACATTTTGGATATGGACATAGATGAATCTAATTCTTACTGTCAATGCACCATAGATGTGCTAACTGCAAATTTTGAAAATAATGATGATGCTAGAGAAAAAATTGGAGAAGACAAAAGTTTAAGATTACTTTTTAAAAGTTGTGAAAATTAAGATCTAGAATTTAATTTAATTTATAAATAAATTCATCTTGCTCAAGTGATACAAGAAGCTCTTTAGTTATGGATACTTTAGCTTGTTCTGATATCATGTTTAATTTAAATTTATTTTTTGAATCATTAATGTCAAAATAAACTGGCTTTGAACCTTTGTGTTTAGATAATGTGTTTTTAAGTTTTTTGATCTCACTTTCATTGAAATTACTTGAGTCTATTTTAAATGTAATTTTTTTAGAACTTGAGTCAATAATACCATCTAATAATTCCATATTTAAAAATTGAATTCGAGGATCTCCAGCTCTTCCTGTTTCTCTATTTACCCATCCTTCTTTAATTGCAATTCTAAGTCTTAATATTTTATTTTCTTCAAGCAAGTGTTTATACTTCAAATATTCTTCTCCAAAAATTCTGAATTTAAATTGATCATTAAAATCTTCAAATGAGAAAACACCAAATCCATTTCCTGTCTTTGACATTAAATGTTCAACTTCATTAATAATTCCACCTACATAAAAATCTTTATTTATTATTCTTTTTAAATCACTTAAAGAGGAAAGGCCTGTGGAAGTAAAATTGTTTATCTCCCTTATATAATCATCAAGTGGATGAGCTGAAATGTATATACCTACTACTTCCCTTTCTTTCTTTAACCTCTCAAGGTTAATCCACTCTTCACAATCTGGCATATTTAATTCAGATGTGTTATCAATAGTACCCTCTCCAAACAAACTAATTTGAGAGGAATTAATTGATTCTTGATATTTAGCACCATACTTTACAGTTTTTTCTAAAAAAGTAAGGCCATCATTATCTATACTGAAGTATTGAGCTCTTTTGTTTTTAAATGAATCAAATCCTCCAGCTAAAACAAGATTTTCAAAGGTTTTTTTATTTGCCAATCTTAGATCTATTCTTTTAGCAAAGTCATATATATCTTTATAGTTACCATCTTTTCTGTTTTCTACAATTGTTTCAACAGCTCCTTTTCCAACTCCTTTAATTGCACCCATTCCAAATCTAATCGCTTTATCATCATTAACATTAAACTTATAATAAGACTCGTTAATGTCTGGACCTAAAACTCTAATTCCCATTCTCTTACATTCCTCCATAAAAAATGAAACTTGTTTTATATCGTTCATATTATTGGAAAGAACAGCCGCCATATATTCAGATGGATAATTAGCTTTTAAATATGCTGTTTGATAACCTATAAAAGCATAACATGTAGAATGAGATTTATTAAAAGCATATGATGCAAAAGCTTCCCAATCTTTCCAAATTTTTTCTAAAATTTCAATACTGTAACCATTCTCTTGACCACCAGTCATAAATTTTGGTTTTAGCTTCTCAATTAATGAAAATATTTTTTTACCCATTGCTTTTCTTAGCAAGTCTGCTTCACCTTTTGAAAAATCTGCAATTTTTTGAGACAATAGCATTACCTGCTCTTGATATACTGTAATACCATATGTCTCCTTGAGAAATTCTTCCATTTCTGGAAGATCATATGCGATAGGTTCAGATCCATGTTTTCTGGCAATAAATGATGGAATATATTCTAATGGGCCTGGTCTATACAATGCATTCATTGCAATAAGATCATTAAAGTCTGATGGCTTCAATTCCTTTAAATATTTTTGCATTCCAGGGGATTCATACTGAAATATCCCTACTGTTTCTCCTTTTTGAAATAACTCATATGTTTTTTTATCATTTAACTGGAATTTTTCAGGATAGAGCTGTTCATCATATTTATATTTGATCAATTTAACTGTATCTTTTATAATAGTCAGAGTTTTTAAGCCTAAGAAATCCATTTTTAAAAGTCCTGCATCTTCAACTACTGAGTTATCAAATTGGGTTACATAAAAATCTGAATCTTTTGCTTTTGTAATTGGCACAAACTCTGAAATATCACTTGGAGTTATAATAACACCACAGGCGTGAATCCCTGTGTTTCTTAGAGACCCCTCTAACATACTGGCTTGTTTTAATGTTTGAGCTGATAGATCTGTTGAATTAAATAGTTTTTTTAACTCACTTACTCTACTAAACTCATCAGTTCTAAGTTCTGATTTTAAGTCCGCTTCATTCTTAGAAAAAATTTCTCCAAGCTTCATGTTTGGTACTAGCTTTGAAATTCTATCAACCTCTGATAATGATAAATCAAGAACTCTTCCTGTATCTCTTATAGATGATTTGGCTGCCATTCTTCCATAAGTAATGATTTGAGCAACTTGTTTAGAGCCATATTTATCTACTACATATTCTATAACTTTATTTCTTCCCTCATCATCAAAATCAATATCTATATCTGGTAGACTAACTCTATCAGGATTTAAAAATCTCTCAAAAAGTAAGTTGTATTTGATTGGGTCAATACTAGTTATACCAAGGGCGTATGCCACAACTGATCCAGCAGCCGAGCCTCTTCCTGGACCTACTGATACTCCCATTTCTCTTGCAGCGTTAATAAAGTCTTGAACAATCAGGAAATATCCAGGATACCCTGTTTTAGAAATTACATCTAACTCAAAATCAATTCTCTCTTGCAACTCAGCATCTATATCTTTATATTTTAGTTTTGCACCCTCTAAAGTTAAATGTCTTAAAAAAGAGTTTTGTCCTTTTTGATTATCAAAATCATTTTTTTGAATAAACTTTTCTGGTACTTTAAAATCTGGAAGCAAAACTTCCCGAGCTAGATCAAATGGTTCAACTTTATCTATTATTTCTGATATATTATATATACTGTCAGGTATGTCACTAAACAAATTAAACATTTCGTCCTTTGATTTATACCAATATTCTTCATTTGGCAAACCATATCTAAAGCCTCTTCCTCTTCCAATTGGAACAGATTGCTTCTCTCCATCTCTAACACATAATAATATATCATGCGCATTAGCTTCAGATTGAGTAGTATAAAAAGTATTATTTGTTGCAATAAGTTTTATTTCATGTTTACTGCTAAATTCTTTAATGATGGGTAGAACATAATCTTCATTTTCCTGTTGATGTCTTTGAATTTCTAGATAAAAATCTGAACCATAAGTATCTTTCCACCATGATAAAGATTCTTCAGCTTTTTCTTCTCCTTGATTTAAAATTTTAGAAGCTATTTCGCCTCTTAAACCTCCTGATAAAACAATTATATCCTCAGAATATTTACTAAGTACATTTTTATCAACCCTAGGTAGATAATAAAACCCATCAATATTAGCAATTGAACTCAATTTTGAAATATTTCTAAAACCATTTTTGTTTTTTGCTAAAAAAATCATTTGATAACCATCATCTCTATTTGATTTATCTAAATGATTTTCACATACATTTAATTCACAACCCACAATTGGCTTAATATATTTTTGACTTTCCTTTAGATTCTCATTATAGTTTTTCAGTGTCTTTATAAAATGAAATGCACCCATAAGATTTGATTTATCAGTAATAGCCATAGCATCATGAGAATGCTCTATTGAGTATTTTAATAAATCTGAAATCTTTGATGTCGATTGTAAAATTGAAAATTGAGTATATGAATGTAAGTGGCCAAATTTAAATTCTTGCGAAGTTTCATTAATTGAAATAGATCCTTGCTTAATATATGGCTTTATCTCTTCCTTTAAAAGTTTTGATTCTTCAAATAGATCTATATGAACTATATCAACTACTTTAATCTTCTTAAGGTCAATGTCTGTCAGTTTTTCAATAATATCTATCTGATTTGATAAAGAATTAGGATGAATTTTTTGTTCTTTTAATAACTTAAATAAACATAGAGCTGTTGCTTCAACATCCGCAGAAGCATTGTGAGCAGACTCAAATTTTTCATTAAATAAATGTGTATAAAGCTCCATCAATGTGGGGAGTTTAAACTTCCTCCCTCTACCTCCTTTAAGCATACAAATTCCTGCAGTTTCTTCTGTACAAGTATCTATTTTTGGAAAATCTTGTAGTGGATTGTTTCCATTAGATCTTAGATATTCAGAACCCATAATCTTTTCGTCAAAATTTAAATTATGTCCACATATAAATTCTGATTTTTTTAGATCCTCATTAAACTTATTCAAAACAAAACTAATATCAACTCCAATTTTTTTTGCTAATTGAGTTGAAATTCCATGTATTTTTTCTGAGTCATATGGAATTGTAAAACCATCAGGATGGACAATATAACTTTGATTAGAAATACAATCTCCATTTATATCATGTACTTGCCAAGCTACTTGAATTGCTCTAGGCCAGTTATCAAAATCCGTAAGAGGTGCACTCCACTTTTTTGGTAATCCAGTAGTTTCTGTATCAAAAATTAAAAACATTTGGGAATAGTTTCAATTACTAATTTAATATTTTATCTTGGATTCGTTTTCAATAATTATCAATAGTTTTTAATGGTAAAAAATAAAGAAACTTTTACAATTACCGCAGCTTTACCATATGCTAATGGACCTATTCATATCGGGCATCTAGCCGGCGTTTATATACCTGCAGATATATATGCGAGATATAAAAGACTGACAGATAATGAAGTTGCATTTATATGTGGAAGTGATGAACATGGAGTTGCAATATCTTTAGCTTCAAAAAAAGCATCTATTTCTCCTAAAGAACTAATTGATAAATATGATACTATTATAAAATCATCTTTTAAAGAATTTGGAATTTCATTTGACAACTACTCCAGGACATCTAAAAAAATTCATCATGAAACATCATTGGAATTATTTTATGCACTTAAAGACAAAAATCTTTTTTCATTAAAAAAATCTGAACAATTTTATGATACCAAAGAAAATCAATTTTTAGCTGATAGATATATTTCTGGTGATTGTCCAATATGTAATGCTAAAGACGCATATGGTGATCAATGTGAAAAATGTGGATCAACTTTGAGTCCAGAAGAATTAAAAAATCCAAAATCAACAATATCAGATTCTTCTCCTGTTTTAAAAGAAACAAAACATTATTATATAAAACTTAATGAGTATGAAGAATTTCTTAGAAATTGGATAACTGTTGAAAATAAGGATATATGGAAAGCCAATGTTATTGGGCAAGTTAAATCTTGGCTTGATAGTGGTTTAAAGCCCCGAGCTGTTACTAGAGATTTGGACTGGGGCATTCCAGTTAAAGTTGATGGTGATGATGGAAAAGTATTATATGTTTGGTTTGAAGCCCCTATTGGATATATTTCATCTACTAAAGAATGGGCTCAAAATAATAACAAAAATTGGGAGCATTATTGGAAAAATCCTAAGACTAACCTTATACACTTTATAGGAAAAGATAATATTGTCTTTCATTGTATCATTTTTCCTATAATGTTAAAAATGTTTGGTGATTTTATTTTACCCAAAAATGTGCCAGCTAACGAATTTCTTAATCTTGAAGGAGATAAAATATCTACTTCAAGAAATTGGGCAGTTTGGCTTCATGAATATTTAATTGAGTTTCCTGATATGCAGGATGTTCTTAGATATGTTCTCACTGCAACATGTCCTGAGACAAAGGACAATGACTTTACATGGAAAGAATTTCAAACTAGAAACAACAGTGAATTAGTTGCGATATATGGTAACTTCACTAACCGTGTACTTTCTTTAATAGATAAATACTATGGAGGCAAAATACCTAATCCTATGGCTGTTGATGAAAGTTATAATGAAATTCTTAAAGAAGTTGTTTCTCTTAAAAATGACATGGAATCAAATTTAAATGAATTCAAATTTAGAGAAGCTTTAAAAAATCTAATTGGTATAGCTAGGATTGGGAACAAGCACCTAGCAGATAATGAACCATGGAAAATAAAAAGTGAAAATCCAGAACGTGTTGAGCAAATATTAAAAACTTCTTTTGAAATAGTTACATATTTAGCAGTTCTTTCTGAACCTTTTTTACCTTTCACATCTCAAAAGCTAAAAAAAATGATTGGAATTAATAAAACTGGATGGTCTAATCTTGATAATCTAGCTAGTGAAATAAATTTCAACTTTATAATTACTAATAAAGAAATGTTATTTAGAAGAATAGAGGATTCTGAAATTGAATTTCAAATTGATAAATTAAAAAAGAATCTCTAGTTTATTAAATTATCATTTGAAATTGATTTAATAATGTTTACTGAGTAGTTATAGAATTTTAATATTTTATCTAACTCTACAAGCCCCTTTTCTTTATCCCAATCTTTAATGTTAAGGTTTGTTTTTTGAATTTGAATGTTTAAAAGCTTTAATCTGCCTTTTATTTCAGGTCTATCATTATATAACTGAAACTCTGAACTTGAAATTTCACTTGAATAGTTGCTAAGAGAATTTAGATTTTCACTTAGATAATTAAAATCGTTTTCAAGATAACCACTGATTGAATTTGCTAAGGCTAAAATATGATATTCTAATCGACTAAATTCAGACCAATCATCAATGTTGTTTTCTTTTTTAAACTCATCGTCAAGAACTATTGGGATTTCAAAAACTGCTTCAATTATTTTTTCTTCGTTATTTTCTTGGTTAGAGTTGTTGTCTGGAGTTTCATTACATGATGTGATTAGAATTATAATAAATAAAAGTTTCTTATCTAAAAACGCTCTCATAATTAAATTAAATCTACGATATTTTATACTTTTATCATTCAATTTTTAAAATATGGGTAAATCGTTTGTTGTATTTATAGTTATTCTTTCAATGATTATAGTTTTAGCTTCTATTGTTTATGACTATATGACCTCCAAAGATGACTAAAAAAATCATAATTATTGGATCTGGTTTTTCCTCAATTTCTGCTGCAACTTATCTAGCAGATAAAGGCTACGATGTAACTATTCTTGAAAAAAATGACTCTTATGGTGGAAGAGCAAGAAAATTCAAAGCAGAAGGGTTTACTTTTGACATGGGCCCTTCATGGTATTGGATGCCTGACGTTTTCGAAAAGTATTTTAATGATTTTAATAAAAGAGTTGAAGATTATTACTCTCTTAAAAAATTAGATCCTGCTTACCGAGTTTACTTTGGTGAAAATGACTTTATAGATATTGGAGATAGTCTTGAAAAAATTAGTCAGACTTTTGAAGAAAATGAAAAAGGTTCATCAAAACAGTTGATGAAATTTATGGCTGAAGCTAAAAAAAATTATTCCATTGCTATGGAAAAAGTTGTATATAAACCTGGAGAATCTATTTTAGAATTAATCACGTTAGGAACAATTAGAAGATTAAGATATTTTACTACCAATATTAAATCTGAAGTAGCTAAATACTTTAAAAATAACAAGCTTAAACAGATTTTAGAGTTTCCAGCTTTATTCCTTGGCGCAAAACCTGAAAATACTCCAGCATTTTATAATATAATGAATCATGCAGATTTTGGTTTAGGAACTTGGTTCCCTGAAAAAGGTGGAATGCATAGGGTTGTTGAATCAATGATTGAACTTGCATTAGAAAAAGGGGTGAAATTCAAATCAAATCATCAAGTTGATCAAATATTAGTTGAAAATAAAAAAGTTACAGGAGTTATTTCCAATGAAAATACTTTTTTATGTGATATTATAATTAGTGGTGCAGATTATAATCATACAGAAAAACTTATTCCCGGACATCTTAAAAATTATTCTGACTCCTATTGGGATAAAAAAACATTTGCTCCATCTTCACTTCTTTTTTACATTGGTTTAAATAAAAAAATTGAAAAACTGAATCATCATAATCTTTTTTTTGATGGTGATTTTAGTAACCATGCATCTGAGATCTATGATAATCCTAAATGGCCTGAATCTCCTCTTTTTTATTTAAATTTTCCTTCTTTAACTGACAAAAGCATGGCTCCAGAAGGACATGAAAATTGTTTTATACTAATACCAATTGCTCCTGACTTAAAAGATGAAGAAAAAATTAGAGATGAATATTTACAGATTGTACTTAAAAGAATTGAGGAGGTTTCTGGAGAGAAAATTAGTGATCATATAATCTATAAAAAATCATTTTGTGTTAAAGATTTTATTAATGATTATAATTCCTACAAGGGCAATGCATATGGGCTTGCTAATACATTATTTCAAACTTCAATCTTTAAACCAAAAATTAAAAGTAAAAAGATAAATGGCCTCTATTTTACTGGACAATTAACTGTACCTGGTCCTGGTGTTCCTCCTTCATTAATTTCTGGAAAAATAGTTTCTAGTATTGTTACAAAGGATTTCCCGAATCAATAAATTCATTTGTTTCTAGTATATCTGATATAACCTCTGATATAATCATTTTAATTTCGTTAGAAGATATTGTTGAATGATTTTCAACAAACATAAATGGAGAATTTCTTTTTTTCAGTGAACATATTCCTATTTCAGAAATTTCATCATTTTTATAACAGCTTTCTGCTAAGTATTTGTAGAAAAGTAATTGGAGTAAATAAGAATATTTATGATCTTTCTTTACATTTCCAATATTTTTTAAATCTAATGCACCTTGATTTACTAATCCCGATTTGTAATCAATAACCCTTAACCCTCCATTAAATAAGTCAATTCTATCAATAATACCATTTAGTTTTACATCTTTATTTTTAACTGTGATATTAGTAGACACTTTCTTTTCTAAAGAAATGATTTTAATCTGTGCATTTTGATTTTTTATTTGATCTCTTTCATGTTCAAGAGTATTATTAATATACTCTTTTAATACTTCAATATATATCAAGTTTTTTCCTTGTGGTTCTTTTGAATAAAGTTCAACAAAAGAATTTATTGATTCTTCTTCAAGCTTTTCCTTCATTAAATCTAAATGTCTTGTTTCAAGAATTATTCCTATATATGGCTCATATATTTTTTCAATTACCTTATGAATTAATGTACCTTGATCCATATAATTTAAATATTTTGATTCTTCAAAATCATTCACATTAAGAATTTTCTGTTCGTAAAAAAAGTATGGGTTCTTAATAAATAAATTTAAAGTTGAGGCAGATATACCAGACTTTAGAATACTAGCTATTCTCTCATTTATCAAGCTATCTTTTATAATTGTTGGTGATTCATTAATAAAAGTTTTAATTTTTTGCTCTATCACCTGTCTATTACAGAAATAATTATCTGCCTTCAATAATTCTAATTGTTTAATATATCTACTCTCCTCACCGCTAGTAAAAGATTTTATATCAGAATCATAGATTAAGTGAATTTCTTTAGATTTATTAATCAATTCATAAAATTTATTTGAAATTTTGTTTTCCTGTTCATTTTGAGACATATTATCAAATTCTAGTTTTTCAGAATTAGATAAATCACATTCTTTAATATCACTAAAGGGAAAAAACCCTTCATTCATATTTGTAATTATAACATGATCATAAGCTGAAATTTTAGAATCAAAAAGATGATGATTTGATACAAACTTTAAATTTTTATTATTGTCATAAAAATCTACAAGCTTTATCAATTTTTGATTTGCAAAAAAAACATAAACTTTTGCAGAACTATCTTCAGTATATATTTTTGATAAAATATCTGATAAATATTTTGCTTGATTTACATTCTTTGAGGTAGAAATTATATTGATTTTTTTCTTCTTTAAATTATTTAAATTAGACTCCTTTCTATCTTGATTATTTTGAATTGTTTGTTTTTCACCGATTGAATATTTATCAGATTTTGACTTGAAATCTAGAAAACTTTGAATTAAACCAGAAAATGTATTAACTCCTGGGTTATCTTGTTTTGAGATAATATAAAGCTCTTTTTCAGCTCTTGTAAAGGCAACATAAAGTAGATTTATTGAGTCTAATAAATTATTAAGAATTTCACTTTCAAATATCTCTTTTGCTGTATCTCCCATACTAAGAAGAATTTTTGTTTTTCTCGTTAGAGTCCACTTCAAGTCATTTAAAGATTCAAAAGGCTCATATAACCAGATAAGATCCTTATTTGTGTTTTCATCCAGTTTATCACTATATATAGGTGAAATTACAACTGGAAATTCAAGACCTTTTGATTTATGTATAGTGGAGATATTAATAGAATGTTGATCATCAGATACACTTAAGTTTATATTATCTGATTTTTTTTTCCAATGTGAAAGATATGATTTGATTGAATCATCGTTGTTTTCAAGAAATTCGAAAACATCATCAATTAAAGCTATTACGTATGGATCTTCAATTTCTAATTTAAAAATAGATGCACAGTATTTTATTGCATCTAAAATATTTAGAGAAGAGAAATATTTAAGATCAAATATGTGATTATTAGAAATGTTTTGAAAAAAACCATTAACATCAACTTTAGATAGATTAATAAAAAAGCATTCATTTAAACTATCATATCTCTTTTCAAAATAATTCTTAATAAACAGAAAATTTATTATTTTTTTTCTTTCAGAATAATCGTTATTGTTTTGACTTAAGTTAAAAATTGAAATAATAAATTGAACATTCTCAGAGTTTTTTATTTGTAATATATCATTAGAAATTAAATTAAATTTTGGATTATTAATATTTTCAATTAACTCTTTTGAATATTTATTTTTTCTTACAAGAATAATTATATCTGAAGTAGAATAACCTCTGTTTAATAATTCTAAAATTTGATTTTCAATTTTTAAATAAAATGAATTTTCATCTGCTACATTAACTGAAACATATCCATTTTCTTTTTTATATGAATATTGATTAAAATTCAAATCATCTGAATTATAGATTTCTATATCTAACATATCAGATAAATAATTGAAAAAATCTGAGTTAAAGTCAACAATCTCCTTACAACTTCTATAGTTTATATCCGTGTTCTTTAAAATAGGTTTAAAATGAAATGGATTAGCGCGGTCGTATATTAAGTTTATAAATTGATTAAACTTTCCTCCACGCCACCTATATATTGATTGTTTTGGATCTCCTACAATTAGAAGAGAACCTTTTGATCCATCATGAAATTCACTGTGAATAGAATTTGAAATTAAAGGGATTAAATTTTGCCATTGTAGTTCTGATGTGTCTTGAAATTCATCTATAAAGAAATCAGTATATCTAGATCCAAGTTTTTCATAAATATATGGAGCTTCATTTGACTTTATGAGTAAGTTAAGTTGAGAATTAAATTTACTTATAAGTCTAATTTTATTATCACTTTGAATATTGGCAATTTTTTCTTCAATTCTAGAAATTAAAGATAGTGAAGGAAGAAAAGATAAAGTTGAGTTAACTTTATATTGATTTATAATTGATTCTTTAATTTTTAAGTAATTATTTAGAAGATTAATTCTGATTTTTTCAATCCTTTCTACTTTACTTTTTTCTAGTGTTTTGTTATATAAGTTTGTTTCTCCTTTTAATGACTTTTCAATTGAATCATTAATAAAAAATGTATCCTCATTATAAAAAGATTTTAAATATTTAATTAAAAATCCTCCTCTAAAATCATTATCATCTATACCATTTTTGGTGATTAAATCAATAGAACTTAGAACTAAATGATGAATGTTTGAAATATTATCATTTTTAATTATATGTAATTTATTTTTAATCTTAGAAAATAAATTAAAATTCATCTTCTTAAAATAATCAACCTGAATTCTATTTGACTCTTTATCAATAAATAATCCAAAATCTTTTAAATCATATGAAATATCCCAACTTTTGTTGAGAGTAAGTTTAAATTTTGCAAATTCAATAAGTAACTCTTTTAGTTTTTCTTCTTTATCTATATCAGAGAATAGTTCTTCTATGGCTTGATCTAAGTAGATTGAGTTATCAAGTTCAATATTATAATCATCTTTATTATTTAATTCTTCTGAAACACTTTTGATTATATTATTTGTAAAGCTGTCAATTGTTATTACATTAAAGTTTGAATAATTATATAAAATTTTATCTAATATTTTAGAAGATTTTTTCTCAATTGTTAGTTGATTTAATCCTGTTTTATTTGAGATAATTTCTTGAATTATTTTATTTCTATTATTTTTTAAATCAGATAAGTAAATAAGAATTCGATCCTTCATCTCAATGGAAGCCTTATTTGTAAAGGTGAGCGCAAGCATAGATTTAAAATGTTCCTCATCTTCACTTTTCAAGAGTTTAGCTATATATTCCGTTGCAAGGTTAAAGGTTTTACCAGATCCAGCTGAAGAATTTATTATTTTAAACGAGTAGTCCATTTTTAATATTGAAACTTAATAAAATAATCTTAATTTTGTAAAAAAAGTTATGGCTTTCGAATTACCTAAATTAAATTATGCTTTTGATGCATTAGAACCTAACATAGATGCAAAAACTATGGAAATTCATTATGGAAAACATCATAATGGTTACACTAATAATTTAAATAACCTTATTTCTGGAACTGAAAATGAAAATAAAGATATTGAGGAAATACTTAAATCTTTAGATCTTAACAATAGTGGATTAAGAAATAATGCAGGAGGTTATTTTAATCATAACCTATTTTGGGAAATTATGAGTCCAAACTCTGGAGGAGAACCAGAGTCTGAAATTTCAGATTCTATAAACTCTAGTTTTGGATCATTTGAAAATTTTAAAAATGAATTTAGTAAAGCTGCCGCAACAAGATTTGGTTCTGGGTGGGCATGGTTGTGTGCTCACGAAAATGGAACACTTGAAATATGCTCTACGGCAAATCAGGATAATCCATTAATGCCTAATGGC
>JACKQG010005762.1_pt1 | contig 13443 bp, 8 predicted proteins | sample 8237621 | NCBI WGS metagenome assembly JACKQG01 (sample SAMN15677084, study PRJNA649215) | marine metagenome | biome: marine; feature: Black Sea; material: saline water; isolation source: suspended particulate matter (SPM) from the Black Sea western gyre | collected 2013-06-09/2013-06-10 | depth...
CCCGACTTGTTGGGTCGTCTTGTCCGGCGTAGCTCGAAGAGCGAAGCCTGAAGCTGAAAGCGAAGCCCAAAGGGTTTCAAATTTCAAAAATATAAATCAATATAGTTCATTAAAAATAAAAGAAATTTGATCCCTTTTAAAATTTGAAACGCTCAGTTTAGGTGGTTGAAAACCGATCTATTATATGAATATAGCATAGATTATTGATATTGCAAAATTATGGGATATTTATAATCGCAAGTGTCCTTGGTTGCTTATTGGTGCAACCTGGTTATATTGTAAGGAAACCATACTGCCAACGACCAACGGTATGATTATCGATTTTAAGATTGTTCATGCAAAATTTAGGTAACTTGCAGGTGACAATATGAAACCAAAGTGGTCTAAAATCGTTCTTTTGCTGGCTATCGTCGTGCTTGCATGCCTTTTCTTTGCATTTGACCTGCAGCAGTATTTTACCTTAACGCATTTGAAATCCAGGCAGCAGGCATTTGCAGACTACTATGCCGCCAATCAGGCCCTGACCATCGGCATCTATATGGTTGTATATATAGCGGTGACGGCCCTGTCCCTGCCGGGCGCCACCGTGATGACGTTGGCCGGAGGAGGCCTTTTCGGCGTCTGGGTAGGGCTATTGCTGGTTTCTTTTGCAAGCACCATCGGCGCGACCCTGGCCTTTTTGGTGTCCCGCTTTCTGCTTAGAGACTATTTCCAGAATAAATTCGGCGACAAGCTCAAGGCCGTCAACGCAAGCTTTAAAAAAGACGGGCCATTTTATCTGTTTACCCTGCGGCTGGTGCCTATTTTTCCGTTTTTTGTCATTAATCTGGTGATGGGGCTGACACCCATCAATGCGGCCATGTTTTATATTGTCAGCCAGGTCGGCATGCTTCCCGGAACGTTTGTGTACATCAATGCCGGGACTCAGCTCGCCAAGATCGAATCGGCCAGGGGTATTCTTTCGCCCGAGCTTCTTTTGTCTTTTGCGCTGCTTGGAATTTTTCCTCTCATCGCCAAAAAAATAGTCGCATTTATCAAAGCGCGCAAAGTATTGGCCCGCTACCCTCGTCCGAAAAGGTGCGACTACAACCTTGTCGTCATCGGCGCGGGCTCGGCCGGGCTGGTGACATCCTACATTGCCGCGGCCGTGCGAGCCAAGGTGGCCTTGATTGAAAAAAACAAAATGGGGGGCGACTGCCTGAACACCGGTTGCGTGCCGAGCAAGGCGCTGCTGCGGTCCGCCAAAATGGTATCGTATGCCAGGCGGTTTGCCGACTTTGGCTTCAAGCGCAACGACATCGAGTTTGACTTTGCCGATGTGATGGAGAGGGTTCAGAGGATCATTAAAAAGGTCGAGCCGCACGATTCAATCGAGCGTTATACCCAGTTGGGGGTGGATTGCATTCAGGGGGAAGCAAGCATCACTTCGCCCTATACCGTCGAAGTCAACGGCCAGGTTCTCACGACCCGCAATATCGTCGTTGCAACCGGCGGCCGTCCCTTTGTGCCCCCGATTCCGGGATTGGAAAATATCAGGTATCTGACCTCCGACAACATCTGGCAGCTTCGCAAGCTTCCCGGACGGTTTGTCGTTCTGGGCGGCGGGCCCATCGGTTGCGAGCTTTCCCAGGCTTTTGCCCGCTTGGGCTCACAGGTTACCCAGGTCGAGATGGCGCCGCGCATCATGTTGCGCGAAGACCAAGAGATTTCCGAACTGGTGAAAACCAAGTTTGAGCAGGAAGGCATACGCGTGCTGACCCGTCACCGCGCCAAGGAAGTGCGTAGCGACGGCGGTCAAAAAGTTTTGATCTGCGATTACAATGGACAGGACGTTCCGATCGAGTTTGACGAGATCCTGGTGGCCGTCGGCCGCGTAGCCCATACCAAAGGATTTGGTCTGGAAGAGCTGGGTGTCGAAATCGCCAAAAACAGAACCATTGCAACCGACGAGTTCTTGCGAACGAATTATCCCAACATTTTCTGTGCCGGCGATGTCGCCGGTCCCTACCAGTTCACCCATACGGCCGCCCACCAGGCCTGGTATGCCGCGGTAAATGCCCTCTTCGGGGGGATCAAGTCGTTCCGGGCCGATTACCGCGTGATTCCCTGGGCCACATACACGGATCCCGAAGTCGCCCGCGTCGGTCTGAACGAATTGGAAGCAAAGGAAAAAGGGGTTGAGTTCGAGGTCAGCACCTACGGCATCGACGATCTGGACCGGGCCATCGCCGATTCCGAAGATCACGGCCTGGTCAAGGTTCTGACAAAGCCCGGCACCGATAAGATTTTAGGCGTAACCATTGTCGGGACGCATGCCAGCGATATCATCGCCGAATATATCCTCGCCATGAAACACGGCTTGGGACTGAATAAGATTCTGGGAACCATTCACATCTATCCCACCCTGGCGGAAGCCAACAAGTTCGCCGCCGGTGAGTGGAAAAAAGCCCATGCACCTCAAAAAGTCCTGGGCTGGATACAGCGGTATCATGCCTGGATGCGCGGCTGACCCTGAGTCAAAATTCGACGGCAAAGTAAAAAGCTCCAAATTCAAGGCGCGCAAATTCCGAGGAATGAGGCGTACTTATCGTACGTCGCAGTGACGAGGAATGCAGCGCAACGCAGAAGTTGGACTTTTTACGAAGCCGTCAATAATAGTACCAGATGGTTTTGTAGTCGGCTGGATTTTCGCCGGCGGCTTTGAGTCGTTTCAAGTAGTTGTAAATGGAAACGTCGGTGTAGACATAGGTGTCCGCCAGGGATAGTTTTTTCTCCCAGGAGTGAAATTCATAGACCCTGCGGCCGTCCGGCAGAATCGAATTGGCGGTTAGCGCCATCCGCGACAGGTCCGCAGACCTGAGACGGGCGGCCTTGCGGCCCTCGTATTTTGCAAAAGCCGGGGATTTTTCATCGTAAATACCGGTTTTTCCCATCACGCCTTTTAACAGATGCTCCAGCTCCGCAAAAAAACCCGGGTCCGGCTCCGGACGGCCTGCAAGTTGTGGTTTGTTCAGCAGGTCGTCGATATAGGCAAGGAGGCTGTATCCGGCCAACATTTCGCTGCGGGGGGATATAATTGTTCGAAAGATCGTGACGGCGTCCCGTGTCATCACCCACTCCAGGGGCGGGATGGTCTGCTCGTCGTTTAATGTGGCGATGATTATTTCGGAAAATTTTTTTTTGATTTTATCTCTTTTGATTTCAACGGGGTCTGTTGTAAGCAAGATTGCTTTCAGGTCCGGCGAGATGTTCAGGATGTTCAGGAGTCTGTTGCGGGCTCTTGTTATTGCCATGGGTTCTTCTCCACAATGTTTTATTCATACTGATTTCATATAGTTAGCCAGGATTTTTCACGAGTTTGAGACGTTCATTTGCCTTTGGCACAGAACCGGTCCCAATTCATCAGATGGGCGGCGCCGGCGATGGTTGTTCCGTAGAAAAGAATCGGTTTTTTTGTTAAAAAGTCGGTGATGGTAGCGTTTACCAGAATGGTCCCGGTCACCAGCAACAGATCGGCCCAGCCGACCGCATCAGCGGCCGTTTCCGGACCTTCGATCAGAGCGCCGTATTTGCGGCTCCCGATATTATCCGGGTCTAAATCCAAAATACGGTAATCAAATTCTTTGGCCAGGTTTTCCACCATCCGGGGCTGGAAACCCACCTGAGTTACTTTTACCTGTCCGTAGCGTTGCTTGATATACGCAACCAGTTCAGCAGCACATTGAGCAGGTTCCTTGTCGCGGCAGTGAACGGTCCGGTCGATCAGTTTCAAATGACGCATCACGGCATTCACGGCGGCGACAAACACGGCCCGTCTGAAGTTATTCGTCAGCGGCATGCTTAAGACATCTTTTAGTTTACCTTCATAATGGCCGTATTGATCCGTAAAGGCCTGCCCCACACCGGTGCCGAATTCAGCCTGCATGAGCCGCTCCTTGCCTTTCTGCAGTGGAAAGTCGTCAGCTTCCGGGTTGCCGATGGCTTCCTCCGGGCTTAACACCCGGGCCTGTATCCGTACAGGTTCATCATGAAGGTGATGGATCTCAACCAGTTTAAAGGCATGCTGTCGTATGTCGTCATATAGATTCTTCATTTGGTTTTTTCCTTTTTATCAACGGCTTTCATCCGCCGCAATTTTTCTGACCGCCGTATATCGCGCCTCAATGCATAAAGTTTCAACTCTTGCCCGGATTGCCTTTTCCTCAAATTAAGCATTGTCGTGATTCTAAGTCAACCTCATGATATTGCCTTTTTTGCTGTCTCAAAATTAAGTTGACAGGTGACTAAGAAGACCATAATATGACCCATTAGTCAAAATTATGACTTGCTGGTCATCAAGAAAAGGAAACACAGCATGCCGGGGCGCAAAGCAGAGCGGAAACGCCTGTTCAATCAGATGACGCGGACGGCCATCCAGGAGGCTGTCGAGAACCTTGTGACGCGCACGGGGATCCGCAGAGTCACCATGGATCAAGTCGCCGCCGAAGCCGGGGTGTCCAAAGGATGTCTTTACTTGCACTTTCGCAGCAAAAAGGAACTGCTGGAATCCGTGAAAGAGGCGAATTTTAAGCTGCTGGCAGATCAACTCCAGGGCATCCTGAACGGGCCGCTGGCGCCGGGCCGCAAAATCGAGAGTTTCGTGCACCGGATGTTCGGCTATTTTGATGAGCATCGAGGTCTTTTCCGGTTTCTGCTGGAGGAGCGTGAGATCGCGCAGTCCCAAGTCACTCGCCACAAAGACAGCCGTTACCGCAGTTTTGTGGAAAGGATTGCGGGCGTGCTGGACGACGGGGTTGCCGCCGGCTTCTTCCGCAACTTCAAATCAAAAAAAGTGGCGTCAATGTTTATCGAAGCGATGATCGCCATGTCCGCCAGGCGCCTGCTGGATGAAGACCCCGGCCCGGTGGAGGAGGATACCCGGCTTCTGATCGAAGTATTCTTGCGGGGCATTGCGCTGAGACCTGAGCCGCACTGAGAGGATTGATGGGCGATCAAGAGAAAAACCGGCCCAAAAATGAGATGGGCGTTTGCGCCGCCATGCTGCTCACCGCAGTTTTGGTGATGTCCGGGTGCGCTTCAGACCTGCCCAGAATCTGGAAAACGCCGGGGACGTCTGTATCGGCGGCAGTGCCGTGGGTACCGCCACCGGAAGCAGTGCCGGAGTCCACTCATAAAACGGCACCGATGACACTGCCCGAGGACATCCTCAAATCCGGAAGGTCCTTAAGTCTTCTGGATATCGTGGATATCGCCCTGCGCAACAACCCCGAAACGGCTGCCGCCTGGGCTCAATCCCGGTCCGCCGCGGCCGCCTATGGCAGTCAGAAAGGCGAGTATTATCCGCAGGTCGGAGCAACCGCCGGTACCGGTTACCTCCACGGCTATACGGATAATGGTAAGACCGCTTACAACCAGCGGAACTCTTTGGCGGCATTAGAACTCAACTGGCTCCTTTTCGATTTCGGGGGGCGTGAGGCGTCCTTGGACGAAGTCCGGGAAGCCCTTATCGCGGCCGACTGGTCTCATAATGCGGTAATCCAGAGGGTCATTCTTGAAGTGGAAAAGGCCTACTATGGGTACATTACCGCCAAAGTTCTGATCGACGCCCAACAAGCCACCTACAAGGAGGCCGAAACGAATCTGGCGGCCGCCAGGGACCGTCACCATGCGGGCGTAGCCACCATCGCCGATGTGCTGCAGGCAAAGACCGCTCTGGCCCAGGCCAAACTGACCCTTGACAGATTGCAGGGTCAAATGCACACCACCAGAGGCGCTCTGGCAACGGCCATGGGTCTTGCGGCCAATACGCCTTACGATATCGGTATCCCGGCAGGAGAGATTCCCCTCAAGGAAACTTTGGAGAAAGTGGACGCATATCTTGCGCAGGCTGAGAAACAGAGACCGGATCTTGCTGCTGCGCGTGCCCAGGCCAGAAAAGCCGGCGCCCATGTTCGCAAAGTGGAAGCCGGGGCCTACCCTTCCATCAACGGAACGGCCAGTTGGGGGAACACTTACTACGGAACGACTGCATTGTACAAGGACAACTACAGCGGCGCCTTGCAGCTCAGCGTCCCGATTTTTACGGGCTTTTCGCAACGCCATAATCTGGCACGGGCACGGGCTGACGAGGAGGCCACCCGGGCTCGCTTGAGCAGTCTTGCACAGCAGGTGGTACTGGAGGTGTGGACAAGCTATTACAATCTGAAAACCGCCGAACAGTGCGTTCGAACCAGCGAGGACCTGATTCAGAGTGCCACCGAGTCCTATCAGGTGGCCCTGGGACGTTACAAGGCCGGTGTCGGCAGCATCCTTGATCTTTTGTCGGCCCAGAGCGCCCTAGAAAGTGCCAGGGCCCAGCGGGCTCAAGCCAATGCCGACTGGTTTGTGTCGCTGGCTCAGTTGGCGCATGACACGGGAACGCTAAATATATCAAGCAGCGGTACCCTTGAGATGGTTCCCATTACGATGGAAAAGGTAAAAAAACCATGATATCCCTTTGCCGTTTGCTATGTTACGGCCCGAAATCTTCCGGGTCGCTCCATAGCCTTTCTAATTTGATGACGGTTGCGATCGGAATTCTCATGCTAATATCCTGTTCCGGGAATGCCGAAGGTGAACGCGTCGCCGCGGCCGCGCCCGTGACGGTCAGCCCCGCCGTTATGAAAGACATGCCGGTAGTTCTTAGGGCGATCGGGACCGTGGAACCGTACAACACGGTGGACGTACGCGCGCGGGTTGCCGGTGAAATTACCCGCATTGCTTTCAAAGAAGGACAGGACGTTTCCCAGCAAGGCCTGCTCTTTACGATTGATCCCCGTTCCTACCAGGCGGCGCTGGAAGGGGCTCTGGCCGACCTTGCGCGGGACAAAGCCAGGCTGAAGAGTGCCCAGGAAGACGTGCGGCGCTACGCCGAACTTGTTACCAAAGACTATGTGACCTTACAGGCGTACGATCAGATGGTGGCGAACGCGGATGCGCTGAGTGCGACCGTTGCTGCCGACGAGGCAGCCGTAAAAAGCGCCCGGGTCAATCTTGACTACTGTACCGTGCGGGCTCCCATTGCCGGTCGCACGGGAAACCTCCTGGTGAAGCTTGGAAACGTGATCAAGGCCAACGAGCAACCTGTCGTCACCATCAACCAGATCATGCCCATCTATGTGAGTTTTGCGGTCCCCGAGGAATACCTGGCCGATATCCGGCGCTACGCCGCAGAGGGAACCCTCGGCGTAGAGGCTGCCTTCCGCAATCAGCAGGAGCATCACTTTAAGGGAGAGCTTGCGTTTATTAACAATATGGTCGACGGATCTACCGGCACGATTCTCTTGAAAGCCACGTTCCCCAATCCTGACAAGGCCCTTTGGCCGGGACAGTTCGTGAACGTCAGCCTCAGGCTCACCACCAGTCTGAGTGCCGTGGTTGTGCCTTCCCAGGCCGTGCAGCGCGGCCAGCAGGGGGAATACGTGTTCGTGGTCAAACCGGACATGACCGTGGCATCGCGCCCGGTTCAACCGGGGCAGGAGCTTAACGGGGAAACGGTCATCCGCAAAGGGCTGGAGACCGGCGAGCAGGTGGTGACGGACGGCCATTTGCGCCTGTTCCCCGGCGCCAGGGTGGCCGTAGTAAGCCAGCCGGCGGCATCAGGGACCGGCAAGCCATGAAAGGACTCTCCGACATATTCATTCAGCGGCCGGTGATGACAACCCTTGTCATGCTGGGCGGCCTTCTTTTTGGGATCATGGGCTACCGTTTGCTTCCGGTGAGTGACCTGCCCAACGTCGATTTTCCCACGATTCAGGTGACGGCCTCTTTGCCCGGGGCCAGCCCGGAAACCATGGCATCGGCCGTGGCAACGCCGTTGGAGAAGCAATTCTCCACTATCGCCGGTCTGGATTCCATGACTTCTTCGAGCCGGCTGGGCAGCACCCAGATCGTTCTCCAGTTTAATCTGAGCCGCAACATTGACGCGGCGGCCCAGGACGTCCAGGCGGCAATCTCGGTTGCTCAGGGCAATCTTCCGAATGACATGACGGATCCGCCCTCCTTTCAGAAGGTCAACCCGGCAGATAAACCCATCATCTATTTTGCGCTCACGTCGCCGACGCTGCCGCTTTCCGACCTCGATGAGTACGGACAGACCCTCCTGGCGCAACGCATTTCCATGGTGAGCGGGGTGGCGCAGGTGCTGGTCTATGGTTCCCAGAAGTTCGCGGTCCGCGTCCGGCTGGATCCCAACAGCCTGGCAAACAAGGGCATCGGGCTGGACGAAGTGGCCCGGGCGGTGCAGCAGGCCAACGTGAACCTGCCCACGGGAATGCTTGACGGGCCGCACATGGGCTACACCGTAAAGGCCACGGGGCAGCTTCAGAACGCCGCCGCTTACAAGCCCCTGATCGTTGCTTATCGAAACGGGCGCCCCGTCCGCCTCCAGGACCTGGGAGTTGTGATAGACAGCGTGGAAAACAACAAAACCGCGGCCTGGTACGTGGACGCCACCCACAACGACCGTTCCGTGATACTGGCGATCCAGAGACAGCCCGGCACCAACACGGTCAAAGTGGCCGGCGAAGTGCGCAAGCTTGTCACCACGCTTAAAAAGTACATTCCGGCATCGGTATCGCTGCATGTGCTTTACGACCGTTCCGTGCCCATCAAGGATTCGGTCAATGACGTCAAGCTGACCCTGCTGCTGGCCTTGGTTCTGGTGGTTCTGGTTATCTTTCTCTTTTTGAGAAACCTGTCGGCCACCGTCATTCCCAGCCTGGCGCTGCCCATGTCCATCATCGGCACCTTTGCCGTCATGTACTACCTGGGTTACAGCCTCGACAACCTGTCCCTCATGGCGCTGACGCTATCGGTGGGGTTTGTGGTGGATGACGCCATTGTCATGCTGGAAAACATCGTGAGGCACATGGAAATGGGGGAAGGGACGTTTAACGCCGCGCTCAAAGGATCCCGCGAGATCGGCTTCACCATCCTTTCCATGACCCTCTCGCTGGCCGCTGTTTTTATTCCGGTCCTGTTCATGGGTGGTATCATCGGCCGGCTCTTCCACGAGTTTGCCGTAACCATCGCGGTCGCCATCCTGATCTCGGGCTTTGTGTCCCTGACGCTGACTCCCATGCTTTGCAGCCGATTTTTGAAGTCTCATGCCGGAGCGCGTCACAGTGCGATTTACGACGCTTCTGAACGGGCTTTTAAGAAAATGCTCGACATTTATGAAGTGGGGCTGAAGTGGAGCCTTCATCATCGCCGCCTAGTCATGATTTTTTCAGGGATCATCCTGCTGGCAACGGTTTACCTTTTCGTGGCGATCCCCAAAGGCTTCATTCCCAACGAAGACCGCTCGGCCATCTTCGCCTTTACCCAGGCCGCCGAAGGCATTTCCATCGATGCCATGCTGGAGCACCAGCAGGCCGTGGCCGCGGTGATCCGGCAAGACCCGAATGTGGAAAGTTTCTTCTCAACCGCGGGGGCCAGAGGCTCCACGAGCAGCAACACCGGTATTGCCTTCATGCATCTTAAACCCCGCTCCCAGCGGAAGTATTCGGCCGACCAGGTCATCGAGCAGCTACGCCCCAAACTGGCCAGGATTCCAGGGATCAAGTCTTTTTTACAGAACCCTCCGCCCATCCAAATCGGAGGGCGCCTGACCAAGGCCCAGTACCAGGTCACCCTGCAAAGCTCGGATACGGCCGAACTTTATAAATACGCCCAGATCATGGAAGAAAAAATGCATGGTCTGGAGGGCTTTCAGGACATCACCAGCGATCTGGAGATCAAGAACCCCCAGGTGACCGTCGAGATCGATCGGAACAAGGCCGCGGCCCTGGGCGTGACGGCGGAGGCGATCGAGAACACGCTTTACTACGCCTACGGTTCCCGTGAGATTTCGACCATTTACACCCCGAGCAACACCTATCAGGTTATCATGGAAGTTGAACCGCGCTTTCAGCGCGATCCTGCGGCCCTGTCTCTGCTTTACGTGCGTTCCCGGGACGGGCAGCTTGTGCCGCTGACAACCGTGGCGACCATCACTCGGGGTCTGGGACCCCTTTCCATCAACCACACGGGCCAGGCGCTTTCGGTGACGCTGTCCTTTAACCTCGGACCCGACTATCCCCTGAGCAAGGCGGTCAGCCAGGTGGAAAATCTGGCCCGTAAGACGCTGCCGGCCAGCATCAGTACGAGTTTCCAGGGAACGGCCGAAGCCTTCCGCTCTTCCGTGAGCGGCCTCGGTCTGCTGCTGCTGATGGCCATACTGGTGATTTACATGGTGCTCGGGATCCTCTACGAGAGTTTCATCCATCCGATCACCATTCTTTCGGCCTTGCCCTTTGCGGGCTTCGGCGCTCTGGTCACGCTGCTGATCTTCCGTATCGATCTCAGTATCTATGCCTTCGTGGGCATTATCATGCTGGTAGGGCTCGTCAAGAAAAACGGCATCATCATGATCGACTTTGCCCTGGAGGCTGAGCGCACCCTGGGTAAAGGACCGGTGGAGGCCATCCACGAGGCCTGCATCGTCCGGTTCCGGCCCATCATGATGACCACCATGGCGGCCCTCGTGGGAACGCTGCCCATCGCGCTGGGATTTGGTGCCGGCGCCGAATCCCGTCAACCTCTGGGTCTGGCGGTGGTCGGCGGATTGCTCTTTTCCCAGTTCCTGACCCTTGTCGTCACCCCTGTTTTTTATGTTTACATGGATGACTTCCAGTCCTTTTTGGGCCGGCGGTTCAAAAAACACCCCAAAATAAGCGCTTAGCATCGCATTAAACGTGGCGAAGAATCATAAAAGTGACTAAAGTTTGAAGTGAGCTAAAGTGAGCTAAAGTTGTGGAATCCGCCTGCGGCGAAGCCAATTTTAAAAATGATAGAATTCATTAACTTTAGGCACTTTAGATCACTTTAGGCACTTTAAACTTTGAAATTAAATGGATAAACCAGATATTATACGTAATCGTATTTAAGAATACGTGCACTTAGCCTGTAGTGGGCAAAAGAGCCTAATATAATGTTTCCGCTGACCGTTATCTCTTTAAATGACATGACCCTGATTCGAGCATTGATCCGGTTTTATGCGGTTATCGCGGTCGCTGCTTTCATGGGGTGTGTGTTGGTGGGACCGGATTATGCCCCGCCTGGCACCACGGTTTCCGGCTCCTGGCATGCGCAGGTCGGGAGCGGCCTAAGGCGCGGGGAAACAGACCCTGTGAAACTTGCGCAATGGTGGACCGCCCTTAATGACCCGGAACTGTCAGTCCTGATCAATCGTGCTGCCGCAGGAAATCTCGACCTGAAACAGGCCAGGGCACGCCTGCGCGAAGCGCGGGCCCGGCGCTTTATCGCCGGGGCCGATCAATTCCCTACGCTTGATGCAGCCGGTACGGCAACCCGTTCCCGAAGCAGCGAAAATACCGGTTCGGGTACAACCCGCACGCTCTATTCCGCAGGTTTTGATGCCGGCTGGGAGGTCGATGTGTTCGGCGGGGTACGCCGGTCCGTAGAAGCGGCCGAATCAGATCTTGCGGCAAGCCAGGAAGATCTGCACGGTGTGATGGTATCGCTGATGGCCGAGGTGGGGCTGAACTACATTGATGTGCGCACCTACCAGGGGAGGCTGGCCACGGCCCAGGCGAACTTGAGAAACCAGGAGGAAACCTATCAACTGACCCAATGGCGCTTTAAGGCCGGTCTCAGCGACGAACTGGACGTTCACCAGGCCCGCTCCGCACTGGAAAGCACCCGCGCACGAATCCCGACCCTTCGTACCTCTCTGGAAGAGGCAAAAAACCGGCTTACGGTGCTCATGGGCGTTCAGCCGGGTGAACTGCACGGGGAGTTGGAAGCGATCAGGCCCGTGCCGGTCGTACCTTTGGAAGTTGCTGTAGGGGTGCCGGCAGACGTCCTGAGACAACGCCCGGATGTGCGCAAAGCCGAGCGGGAGCTTGCGGCCCAGACCGCCCGTGTCGGGGTGGCTACGGCTGATCTGTATCCCAAGCTTACCCTGAACGGATCGATCGGCTTCGATGCACTGTCAACCGGGGACCTGTTGACAGCCGACAGCCGTTCCTACAGTTACGGCCCCCGCATCAGTTGGCGGATCTTTGATGCCGGCGCCGTCCGCCGGAATATCGAGGTACAGTCAGCAAAGCAGGAGCAGGCGCTTGTCACCTATGAGTCAACGGTTTTAAGCGCGCTGGAAGAGACGGAAAATGCCCTGGTTGCCTATGCTGAGGAACAGCACCGGCGGGATTCGCTGCTCGAGGCGGTCCGGGCCGCGCAACAGGTACTCGATCTGGCGCAGTCCAAATACCAGGCAGGGCTCATTGATTTTATTGCACTGCTCGATGCCCAGCGTTCGCTGCTGTCTTACCAGGATGAGCTGGGCATAAGCGATGGTGCCGTCACCTCGAACCTGGTGCGCCTGTATAAGGCCCTTGGGGGCGGTTGGGATATCCAAATGCGCGCAAAAGAGACGAATTGAGGATAACAGATGGAAGCAAAACCAAAATCTGAAACAGATATCTCCCGGGCCCTCGGCATCGACGAATCTTCCGATTCAGGCAGAAGAATTAAGCGCAGGGCCGCCTGGACAGCGACTCTTGTTCTTGCAGTGCTTGCCGGCATCATCTGGTTCTCAAAGAACGGTAAAGAGACGACCGAATATAAAACCCAAAGCGCTCAACGGGGAGATCTCGTTGTTAAGGTAAGTGCAACCGGCAACCTGCAGCCGACCAACCAGGTTGATGTGAGCAGCGAGCTTTCCGGGATCATCAGGAGCGTTGAGGTAGACTATAACGATCATGTGAAGATGGGCCAGGTGCTGGCAAAGCTGGATACCGCCAAGCTCAATGCCAAGGTCTCGCAGTCGAGGGCGATCCTGGAATCGTCGCGGTCAAAAGTCCTTCAGGCCGGCGCCACGGTCGGCGAAAAAAAGAGCGATCTTGGCCGGTTGAAAAAGGTGCAGGAACTGAGCAACGGCAAAGTGCCTTCGCAGAGCGACCTGGACGCTGCCGAGGCGGCGCTTGCGCGCGCATATGCCGATGAGGCCAGCACCAGGGCCCTTGTATCAGAGGCCCAAGCCACCTTGGAAGAAAACGAAACAGATCTGAAAAAAGCCCTGATTCGCTCCCCCATCAACGGGATCGTGCTTTCACGAAACGTTGAGCCGGGCCAGACAGTTGCGGCTTCCCTGCAGGCGCCGGTATTGTTCACCCTGGCAGAAGACCTGACCCGGATGGAACTTCACGTGGATGTGGATGAGGCCGATGTGGGACTGGTAAAAGACGGGCAGGAGGCCACTTTTACGGTGGATGCCTATCCGAACCGGACGTTTCCCGCCCGTATCACTCAGGTTCGCTTTGGCGTTAAAACCTCCGGCGGTGTAGTCACTTACGAGACCGTTCTGCGCGTGGACAACTCGGACATGTTGCTGCGACCCGG
>JACKQG010005763.1_pt1 | contig 13443 bp, 15 predicted proteins | sample 8237621 | NCBI WGS metagenome assembly JACKQG01 (sample SAMN15677084, study PRJNA649215) | marine metagenome | biome: marine; feature: Black Sea; material: saline water; isolation source: suspended particulate matter (SPM) from the Black Sea western gyre | collected 2013-06-09/2013-06-10 | depth...
TATGGCAGGTAAAGGCCACGGCCTTGCTGCGCCGACCGGGGTTCTTGTACTCCAGCAAGAGGTTGCCGGCTCTGTCCTCTTTGATGCCCAGGCCGCGTTCTTCGGCCAGACGGCGTACCCGAGCGCGAACGGCGTCTTCATTGAAGGGAGCGGTGGGAAGAGGAAGGATTTCACGAAGCCAGTAGTCTAGGCGCTTGTCGGACATGGGTTCTCCTTCGGTCTTCAGTCACCAGTCCCGAGTTTCTAGCTGGAGACTGGTGACTGGTGACTGGTGACTCAACCTAGCCCCTTCACTCTTGAAAGTCACTCCAATCCTGACTATCATGTGCAGCACCGGGACGCGCCCGGCGATCAGATCCTTTAAATCGATCCCGCGAGGTCGAAAAGGGAGGGAAATGAACCGCGCAAAAGTACAAACCCAGTCCAGAAGGACTCGGGATTTTTTTTGCCCTAAAGCGCCGGTGACCCTCCTTGAGACGCGGGCGGGGGAGGCCGAATGCCCACCGAGACCCTGAAGCAATTCCACCAAAAAGCCGTGCTGATGAGCCCGGAAAAGATGGACCGAGCCCTCAAGCGCATGAGCCACGAGGTTCTCGAGCGCCATGAGAGCGCGGATGATCTGGTTTTCTTGGGCATTCGCCGGCGGGGTATTCCCATCGCCGAGCGCATGGCCGGATACATCGCCGTCATCGACGGCGGAGCCGAAATTCCCACGGGCAGCATCGACATCGCCTTCTACCGCGATGACTTGGCGCAGATCGGCCCCCAGCCGCGAGTGGGCGAAACCATCATCCCGGGCGACATCAGCGGCAAGCACGTGATCCTCACCGACGACGTGCTCTTCACGGGCCGAACTGTACGAAGCGCCATGGACGCCATCATGGACTTCGGGCGCCCCGCCTCCATTCAACTGGCGGTGCTTATCGACCGCGGACACCGCGAACTTCCCATCCGCGCCGACTACGTAGGCAAGAACGTGCCCACCAGTGGACGCGAAGTGGTGAAGGTGAAATTGATGGAAATCGACGAGGCGGAAATCGTCCTGCTTGGGGAGATGAGCGAATGAGCTTCGACCGAATGCACCTGCTCGATCTGGAAAGCCTCAGCCGCGAAGAGATCATTCACATCCTCGACACCGCCGAGAGCTTCCGCGAAATCAGCGAACGCGAAATTAAGAAGGTGCCCACCCTTCGCGGCTTCACCGTGGTGAACCTCTTTTTCGAAGACAGCACCCGCACGCGCATCAGTTTCGAGCTTGCGGAAAAGCGTCTCAGCGCGGACGTGGTGAACTTCAGCAAATCCACCAGCAGCGTGCAGAAGGGCGAGAGCCTGCTCGACACCGTGGAAAATCTGCTGGCCATGAAGATGGACATCATTGTTATGCGACACGGAGCCAGCGGTGCTCCCCACTACCTGGCCGAGCGCGTACCGGCCAGCGTGGTCAACGCAGGCGATGGCAAGCACGAGCATCCCACACAGGGTCTGCTCGACATGCTCACCATGCGCCATCACCTGGGTGACCTGTCCGGGCGCAAGGTGGTCATAGTGGGGGACATCCTGCATAGCCGCGTGGCGCGAAGCAACATTCATGGGCTCACCAAGCTGGGTGCCGAAGTCGTTCTCAGTGGCCCGCCCACCTTCATACCTCCCAAACCCGAAAGCCTCGGGGTGAGTGTGGACTATGACATTGGACGCGCACTCAAAGGCGCCCACGTGGTGAACGTGCTGCGCGTTCAGAAGGAACGGCAGGAAGGCGGCCTCATGCCCAGCATGCGCGCCTATGCGCGCGATTGGCAGGTGGGCCTGAAGCATCTGGAGCTACTCGCTCCCGACGGCATTGTCATGCATCCCGGTCCCATGAACCGCGGCGTGGAGATTGCGCAGGAAGTGGCCGACGGACCGCGCTCGGTGATTCTGGAACAGGTCACCAACGGCTTGGCCGTTCGCATGGCCGTGCTCTATCTGCTCAGCGAGGCGCGCAAAAAACTTGAGCGCGGTGAAATCGAAGAGAAACCCCTTGAGAAGAGCGAGGTCCTGGCGTGAAGGATTGGAGCGAGATCTGCAAACAGGGTGAGTTTTGGCTCACCAAGGTGAAGATCGTCGACCCCGAAGCGGGACGCATTTTCGAGGGTGCGGTCAAGGTGGACGGCGGTCTCATCGCCGAAGTGCGCGAAGGTGCGTTTGCCGGCGAAGGCAAGATTCTGGACGGCGAAGGATTACACCTGGCTCCCGGGCTTATCGACTTGCATGTGCATCTGCGGGAGCCAGGTTATGAAGAAAAGGAAACTGTGCAGACCGGAGCTATGTCTGCGGCTCGCGGCGGAGTGACCACCCTCTGTTCCATGCCCAACACCAATCCCATTTGCGACGATGGCTCCAAGGTGGCCTTCATTCGCGCACGGGCACGCCAAGCGGGACTCTGCCGCGTGCTGCCGGTGGGAGCCATTACACGCGGATCCGACGGCAAGCAACTGGCCGATCTGGGCGAGATGCACGACGAAGGTGCCATCGCCTTCAGCGACGACGGCTGGCCTGTGGCCGACGCCGGCATCATGCGCCGGGCCATGGAGTTGAGCCGCGCCTGGGACCTGCTCATCATGAGTCATTCGGAAGAGGCCAGCCTCAGCCGAGGCGGGCAGATGCACGAAGGATCGGTTTCCTCGCGATTGGGCCTGGAAGGCATTCCCCGCGAAAGCGAGGAGATCGCCGTGGAGCGCGAGGTGCGCCTGGCCAAGATGACCGGCGCTAAATTGCATATCTGCCACATTTCCAGTGGGGGAAGCGTGGATATCATTCGGCGCGCCAAAGCCGAGGGCCTGCGCGTGACCGGCGAGACCACACCGCACTATCTTCTCCTGGACCACAGCCACGTGAGCACCTATGACTCCCACAAGAAGATGAATCCTCCGCTGCGCGAGAAGATCGACCAGGAAGCCCTGGTCCAGGGACTCATCGACGGAACGCTGGACGCAGTGGCCACTGACCACGCGCCGCATACGGAGATCGAAAAGAACGTGGAGTTTGCCTACGCGCCCTTCGGCGTGACCGGCCTCGAGACCAGCCTTTCGGCGGTCATCACACGATTGGTGGAGCCGGGACTTCTGGATCTGCCCGCCGCAGTGGCTTTGATGAGCTCCAAGCCCGCCGCTATCATCGGGGTGGAACAGGGACGATTGGTCGCCGGCGCACCGGCGGATCTGGTACTCTTCGATCCCACCGAGCGATGGACTGTGCGCGGCAAGGAAACCGCTTCGCGTTCGGACAACACGCCCTTCGAGGGAATGGAACTCACGGGCCGCGTTCGCGCCACCTTCCTGGCCGGCCGCCCCGTCTTCCGCCGTTACGAAGAGGATGGAGAAAGCCGTGAGAGCTTCACTCCGAATTTGGCCAAGGAAGCCGCGATTGCGTAGCTCCAGGTTCAAGTTCTCAGTTCAGGTTCCGCATGTGCGCCAGTACTTGGCTTTGCTCATGCTACTGCTGCTTGTTGGCGCGCTTTCGGATTGCGCCTATTTCAACACCTACACCAACGCCAAGAAATCTTTTAAAGAGGCCGAGGACATGCCCATGGACCCCACGGGCAAGCTCACGCCTCAGGCCCGGCGTAGTTACGATGCCTGCGTGACCAAGTGCCAGAAACTTCTCGAAGAATTTCCCGAAAGCAAATGGGTAGACGACGCACTCTTTCTCATGAGCAAGTCCTATTTCCGCAAAAAGGAATACGGCCGCTGTCTCACTCGACTGGATGAATTGAACGAGCGCTTTCCCGAACATCCGTTCCAGGAAGAGGCGCTCTTCATGCGCGGCGTCGCACATCTTGAAAGAGAAGAAGAGAGTCGTGCCATTGCGGTCTTGGCCCGTCTGGCGGAGACCTATCCCAAATCCAAGCATCTGGCCGAGGCCATGTACCGCGGGGCTGAGGCGGAATACCAACTGGGGAATTGGGACGCCGCCCTGGCCGCTTTCGGGAAACTGATTGATCGCTTCGAGCACAGTGATTGGAACGATGAAGCTCGGCTCAAGCGCGGCCGCATTTTTGTGGAACGTGAGGATTATGAAAACGCCGTGCTGGAGTTCGAGAATCTCGCGGCGACGGCGCGCAAGCGCGGCTTGGCTTTCGACGGACAGATGCAACAGGTAGAGTCGCTCATCAAACTACGTCGCCTGGATGAGGCCCATGAACAACTGGATGAAATGGTCCCCGTGGCGGAAAACTTCCATAAGCGACCTCAGGTTCTGCTTCTTCGCGCTCTGGTTTACGAAAAGCAGCAGCGTTTCGACGAGGCTCTGCAGCTTCTGGAAGATGTGGCCGTGGAGTTTTCCAAGCAGGCGCATGCGGCCGAGGCCTGGTATCGCATCGGCCTTATCAATCAGATCCAACTGGATGATCGTGACGCGGCGCTCGAAGCTTTCGGCAAAGCGGTCAGCGAGGGCGGGCGCGGCATTTCCCGCGACCTGGCCGCCCGCCGCAAGCAGGCTCTGGAGGATTTCATCCTCGCACAAGAGAGCGCCAGTACCGCCGAGGGCGATTCATCTTTGGCCGAGGCGCAGTATCGTCTTGCAGAGAATCAATTCCTGAGCTTGGAAGATCCGGAAGCCGCGCTGGATGCCTACGAAAGCGTGCTCGTCGATTTCCCCGAAAGCCCCTGGGCGCCACGAGCGGCCTACGCCCTATGCTACATCCAGCGATACAATCTGGCCGATACCTTGGCCGCGCTGGCCGCTTCGCGCCAGTTGCTGGAATCTTATCCCGAAAGCCAGGCCGCCAAGTGGGTGAGCGGATGGAAACGCGAGTTGGGAGGGGCACCTTGAGCGGAGAACTCTCCGCCGCCTATCGAAGTGGAAGGGTTCGCGCGCTGAAGCGCGACGGCCTCTACTATCATCTTTCCATGGAAGCACCGGGCCTGGCTCCTTCCGAGCCGGGGGCCTTTTTTATGATCGGCCTGGGCGAAATTGAGAGCCCTGCGCCGGATCCTTTGCTCATGCGTCCCATGAGCGTGCTGAATCATGATGGCGACTTCGTGGACATCCTTTTCAAAGTTGTGGGTCGCGGCACGGAACTTCTCGCCGCCGCCGAACCCGGCGATTCTCTGAGGCTACTTGGCCCCTTGGGTCGACCTTTTTCTCGCGCCGCGCAGCCGCAGCCCATTCTGGTGGGGGGCGGTGCGGGTGTCCCGCCCCTATGTTTTCTTTCTCGCCGCCTGAGTGCCGAAGGCATCGCCCATCGCGTGCTCTTCGGTTTCAATAGCGCGGATGATGTGCCTGACTCAGCACTTTCGAAGCTTAGCCAAGAGCCTGAAATCTTTACCCTGGACGGCCGGCGCGGGCAAAAGGGTCATACTGTGGCGGCATTGGCAGGCGATCGCGAAGCCGGGCGCATTCAAGCCTGCGGCCCAGGGCCTATGCTCGAGGCTTTGAAGAAAGTACGGCAGCCCGGCGAAGCCATGGAGCTTTCCCTGGAGGAACGCATGGCCTGCGGCATGGGCTTTTGCCGCGGCTGTGTAAGGCCTGTTGCCACCGGGGACGATTGGCGCTACGCCACGGTTTGCCGTGAAGGGCCTGTCTTCGACGCCGATGATCTTGTGGATGTGAATGAGGCCGGCGAAGTCTGCCTGCAAGAGGAGGGCAGTTGTGGCTGATCTACTTGTCTTCGCCGGTGGGCTCGAGCTGAAAAATCCCATGCTCGCCGCCTCGGGTTGTTTCGGTTACGGCCTGGAAGCGGATCCGGTCATTCCACCGTCTCTCTTTGGTGGCATCGTCACCAAGACCATCACGCCCGCGCCGCGAAGAGGTAATCCTGTGCCGCGCCTGGCCGAGACCCATGCCGGAATGCTCAATTCCATCGGTCTAGAAAACGTGGGCCTGGACGCCTTCCTCGCCGATAAGCTGCCGGCCCTGGAAGATGTGGACAGCAAGATCGTCGTGTCCGTTTCCGCAGGATCCGCCGGCGAGTTCGCCGAGATGGCGGAGCGTTTAGCCGAGCATGCGCGAGTTGACGCTCTAGAGCTGAACCTCAGTTGCCCCAACGTGGCCGAGCATGGCCGCAATTTCGCGGCCGATCCGGCTGCCGTTGCCGCCATCGGCAAGGCGGTACGGCGGGTATTCGCGCGGCCCATGTGGATCAAGCTCAGCCCCAATGTCACCGACATCAGCGAAGTGGCGCGGGCGGCACAAGACGCGGGCGCCGACGCGGTCACCGCCATCAACACGCTGCTCGGAATGGATATCAACATCGACAGCGGCAAGAGCCCCTTTGCACGCGTGACGGCGGGGCTCTCCGGTCCTGCTATTTTGCCCGTGGCCCTGGCCGCGGTTTGGCGTATCGCGCGAGAGGGCGGCATTCCCACCATTGGCGTGGGGGGGGCATCATCGGCCAAGGGCCTGTTGAAATTTCTGGCCGCGGGCGCTGAGGCCGTGCAACTGGGTACGGTACTTTTCTCGGATCCGGGAGCGCCCCAGCGAATTTTGGATGATCTTGCCACCCATCTCGACGCGCAGGGTCATACGAATTTGAACTCCCTTCGCGAACAATGGAAGGAGCAGGCTTGAGCGCCGCTTCCCGACTTTATATAGCCCTGGATTTTCCTTATGCATCCGCTGCCCGCGACCTCGCCGAGAAGTTGGCGCCTATGAAGGTGGGTCTAAAATTGGGGCTGGAGCTGTTCAGCGCCGAAGGTCCCGGCTTGGTCAGAGAACTTGCGGAGCGGGCCGAGCTCTTTCTCGATCTCAAGTTCCACGATATTCCCAACACAGTGGCCGGCGCGGTTTCCCGAGTGGCGGGACTGGGGGCCGCGGTGACGAACATCCACCTTTCAGGCGGCGAGGCCATGTGCCGTGCGGCGGTGGCAGCGCGCGACGCCAGTGGATCGAAGATGAAACTCATCGGCGTTACCGTGCTTACCAGTTTGGGCGACGATGATCTGAACCAACTTTGGAAGGCCGATCTGGCCGCAGGTCATGCCGCTCTGCGTCTGGCCGAACTTGCACGAGATTGGGGCCTGGACGGAGTGGTGGCTTCGGCCAGGGAGGCGAGCGCCATTCGCGCCGCCTGCGGCGAGGATTTCCTCATTGTCACGCCGGGCATCCGGCCCGCGGGCGGCGATGTGGGCGATCAGAAGCGCGTGCTCACGCCGGCCGAGGCTTTGCGAGCCGGAGCCAGTCACCTGGTCGTGGGTCGCCCTGTAACCCAGGCCCATGACCCTGCGGCCGCCTGCGCCGCCATCCTCGATGACATGCAAAGCGCTCTATAAAGGAAGAGAAATGAATCGCGACACCCTGCTCGATGCTTTTCGCGAAACCGGCGGCATGCTGGAAGGTCATTTCACCCTCACCAGTGGAATGCACAGCGATCAATATTTTCAATGTGCCCGACTGCTTGCCCATCCGCGCCACGCGGCCGCCTGCGGCGAAGCCATTGCGGCGAAAATGCCCGAAGGAATCACCCATGTGATCAGCCCGGCCATGGGCGGGCTGATCATCGGTCACGAAGTGGCCCGCGCTCTGGGAGTGCCCTTCCTGTTCACCGAAAGGGTGGAAGGTGCCATGACCCTACGTCGTTTTGACTTCCCCGATTGCTGCCGCGCCGCGGTGGTGGAAGATGTGATCACCAGCGGCGGTTCTCTCTTGGAAGTGGCTTCGCTCATTCGCGAAGCTGGCGGTGAGGTGGCGGCCACGGCCTCGGTGGTGGACCGCAGCGGAGATCGCAATGTCGACTTCGGCGCGCCGTTTCAGTCGCTACTGAAGGTGGAAGTGAATGCCTGGGATCCGGCCGCCTGCCCGCTTTGCGCCGAGGGTCTTGAGGCCGTGAAGCCGGGGAGCCGGCATTTGAGTTAGCGGGGTGGCGGCGTCCACCCGGGTGGACTTTTATGTGTCTTCGGGTCGGCAAGAAACGTGCCCCCGCTGCCAGGTAACCTGTTGAAATAAAAAAAGTTAGCACTTGTTTCTCGCGCTCCGATTTGCTAGATTACTTACATCCTCCCCGCTCTCTTCTCCTCCCGGAGACAAGGATATCTGGAGTGGGAAATGTCCGAACAATCCAATGCAAAAATCGTCCATGAGCAATTGCTCGCGGCTCTGGCCACCCTGCGCAAAGCTGAAGGCCAGGCGGTCACCCTTTTCGCCAAAGTCCTGAAGCGTAAGCTCTATTGTGGGCTGGGCTATGCGAGCATTCATCTCTATGCCGAGGAGGCCCTCGGTTTTTCTCGCAGTAAACCTATGAGTTCATTCGCCTTGCCGAAGCGCTGAGTGAGCTTCCAGGTCTCAAGCGAAGTCTAGCGTCTGGTGAGCTGCCTTGGACCAAGGCTCGCGAAGTGGTGAAGGTGGCGACGTCTGAGACAGAGCAGGAATGTCTCGCCTTGGCCGAAAGCCGCAGCCGACGGGATCTGGAAAAAGAAGTGGTGATGAGCCGGGCGAGGCGGGATCGCGTAAGGAATGAAAGACAGGCCGAAATGCTCGGACCCGAACGCGAAGCACCGCCCGCCGCTCCGGTGCAGGCCATGACCCTGCGCCTCTCGCCCTTGGCCAAGGCTCGCCTCGAGGCCATGTTCGAAAAGCTGATGAAAAAACACATTGCGATCGTGAACAGGTGTTGCTCATGGCGCTGGAGTCGTTAGTGGGAGAGTCCACCCGGGTGGACGGCGCTTCGCCCTACCAAGTGATCGTGCAGCAATGCCCGACCTGCGAATCGAAAACAGTAGGGCCGGAGCGGTCTCAATTGAACGCGGCGGAAAGCGCGCAGATTGATTGCGATTCACGAATGCAGGAACCAGGGCGGCGCAACAAGGCGAGCGTTCCACCGTCGCGCAGACGGGCAGTGTTGATGCGCGACAGGCACCGTTGCCAGGCCAAGGGATGCCGATCCACGAACTTCCTGGAAGTGCACCACCTTACAGCGCGCAAGCGCGGCGGCGACAACAGCGAGCAAAACCTGATCACGCTTTGCTCAAGATGTCATCAGCACTTGCATGAGCGGGCCATGGCGCATTGTCATCCCAGGGAATAGATGATAAACATGTCCGGCCGCGTGTGTGAGGACTGCCTAAGATGGTGAGTTTATTCGTTTTTTGTGACAAGCCATGAGAAGGGGAAGCGGAATCAGCTCCAGAGGGGAAATGGGCCTCATGTCTATTGAGAATCCCAAAACTTGGGGAACTCTATTCGAGTCCTCGGGAGTATGACGGAATTTACTGAGACCATGGATCGAGCTTTGTCGGGGGTGTTTCATCTTCAACTACCAAGGTCGAGGCGGCGAAGTAATCAATTGTAGCGATTGTCCTGACATCGCAGAAACTTCATGCTGGAGTACAATCAAACCTATCTTTTGATCTAGTGACTCATGGCGTGCATGGAAAAATCGCTGATCCAGACGGCGGCCGCCACGAGCACCAGAATGAGCCCCTCGCGGCGTGAGAGCTTCCATCCAGTGCGCATGAGCAGAAGCGCCAGAAGTACCAGCCCACTGAGCGCGATCAGGGAGATGCGCGCCACCGGATTGATCTGCACCGGATGCAGCATTCCCGCCAAGCCCAGGACTCCCAGCAAATTGAAGATGTTGCTGCCGATGATATTACCCGCGCTGATGGCGTAGCGGCCCTTGATGACGCCAGCCAAACTGATGGCCAACTCCGGCGCCGAAGTGCCGGCTGCCACCACGGTAACGCCGATGGCCCACTCACTCACACCGAATCCCTTGGCCACGGCCACCGCCGATTCCACCAGGAAGTGCGATCCGGCCACAATGGCGACCAGACTGACGAGTACGATGAGGACATCTTGTAGCAGAGAGCCTTCGGGCGTTTCGGTGGAATCTTGTGCTTCGCTTTTACCTATACCCCGCTGAAGGAAGAGAAAGACCAGATAGACCAGTAAAAGACCGAAGAGCAGAGCACCGTCGAAGCGTCCCAGGGTCAGATCGGCGCCCACCAGAACCAGCAGGAGCAGGGTCGATCCGCCCAGCACCACGCCGTCGCGCTTCAGTAGCCGCGAGTCCATGGGAATGGCGCGCACCAGGGCGCATCCTCCCAGGATGAACCCGAGATTGAAGATGTTCGATCCCACGATATTGCTCACGGATATGTCGCCGTGCCCGCTCAGGGCCGAAAGGATGGTCACCGCGAACTCCGGCGCCGAGGTGCCGAGGGCCACCACCGTGAGTCCGATGATCAATTCGGAAACGCCGAGCTTGGCGGCCAGGCGCGAGGCCGATTCCACCAACCAATGAGCGCCAAGAGCGATAAGCCCGATGGTGCCCACGGCCACCAGTCCGTTGCCCCAAAGCGGCCATGTGGAAAGATCGAAGCTCGCGCCCATTTTTACTCCGAAAGTCAGGGAAGCTTTATCTTCGGTCAAGCTAGCACCCGGTTATGAAATGGGCAATCCATTCGCCCGCGGACCGGGGCTTCTAAGTTCCGTTGCCCTTTATCGGGCGGATTGCTATTCTTCGCAAATTCCAAGGGAGATGGAGCCATGAGAGTATTGATTGTTCTGCTTATGCTCGCCTCAGCGGCGAGCGCCGGTCTCGTGAACGACGGCAGCTTCGAAAATGGGGAATGCGATGCGGGCAGCGCCTGGACCTGCTTCACCGAAACGCCTGAATGCGTAACCATCGTCGACCCTTTGGGTAGCTGGGGTTTTCCAGCATATGATGGAGTGAACGCGGTCTGGTTGGGTGGTGTTTGCGAGAATGTGGGCATTAGTAATCAAGTCTGTCAGGACATGATCATCAGCCCATCCCAGCTCACCTTCTGGTGGATGGGGGCCTACACGCTGGAAGCCGAGCAGGAAGCCTGGATCGAGGTGCGCGTGGATGGTGTGATCGCCCATCGCTCTCAGCTGGGCCTGGAGCATCACACCCTTGGAACCTGGGCCTACTCGGAGGATTTATTCGGACTGATCGATCTCCTGCCTTGGGAAGACGGCGCGAGTCACACCCTTTGCATCATTATGGACAATCTGTACTCCAATAATGGAAGTACCGCGGCCAATCTTCTGGTGGACTACCTGGAATTGAATCATCCGGTGGCCACCCAGGGAATGAGCTTTTCGACCTTGAAGGTTCTCTACTAATACCGCCGGGAGCGGATTATGAAGATTCTCATTACGGGCATAACCGGGTTCGCCGGCAGCCATCTCGCGGATTTTCTCTTGGAGGAACAACCGCAGGCTGAGGTTCACGGTCTTTACCGCTGGCGCAGCCGACGGGAGAATATCAAGCAGCTGGCAGGCAAGGTCTCCCTCCAGGAATGCGATATTCGCGACGCCACGGCCACCCGCGAAGTGGTCGAAGACGTGCGTCCCGACTACATCTTCCACCTGGCGGCCCAAAGCTTCGTGCCCACCAGCTGGAAGGCGCCCCAGGAAAGCCTGAGTACCAACCTGCTCGGGCAGCTCAATATTTTCGAAGCCGTGCGCAAGGCCGATCTGGATTGTCGCATTCAGGTGGCCGGCTCCAGCGAGGAGTACGGCATGGTCTACGAGGGCGAAATTCCCATCACCGAGGATCAGCCCCTGCGCCCGCTCTCGCCCTATGCCGTCAGCAAGGTGGCCCAGGACGCCCTGGCCTATCAGTACTTCATGAGTTTCGGCATGAAGACCATTCGCACCCGTGGCTTCAATCATACGGGGCCCCGGCGTCCCAGCGTTTTTGTGTGCAGCGATTTTGCGCGACAGGTCGTGGAAATCGAAATGGGCCTGCGCAAAAACATCATTCGTGTGGGCAATCTGGATGCCCGTCGCGACTTCACCGACGTGCGCGACACGGTGCGCGCCTACTGGTTGGCCATCAGCAAGGGTGAGCCCGGCGAGGTTTATAACGTGGCCACCGGCCGCAGTTGGGCCATGTCCGAGGTGCTGGACAAGCTCATCAAGTTGGCCGGTGTAGACGTGAAAATCGAAGTCGACCCGAAGCGTCTTCGCCCCAGCGACGTGCCACGCCTGGAAGGCGACGCCAGCCGCCTCTGTGAAGCCACAGGCTGGAAGCCGCTAATCCCCTTTGAACAGACCCTTTCAGACCTCATCGAATTCTGGCGAGTGCAGCTCCCCGAGTGCGGAAGCGAGCTTCCTTGAGAGTTCTGGTCACGGGAATCTCCGGTTTTGTGGGACGGCATTTCGCCGCGAGCTTGATTGCCGCCGGGCATGAGACCTGGGGCCTCGATCTGAATATCGAGGCGGCGCCCGAGGGTGTTTACAGTCTTGAATGGGATCTCACACGATCCAAGGGTCTCTCGAAGGTTCTCGACCAGATCAGGCCCGATGCCCTGGTGCATTTGGCCGGTCAAGCTTCCCCGGCCGCCGCTTCGGCCGATCCGGATGCGGCCCATCAGGCAAACGTTACCGCCACTCTCAACTTGTTGGAAGCCATGCGCTTGGCCTGCCCTGACCGGCTCATGCTCTTCATCAGTTCGGCCGAGGTCTATGGACCCAGCGAGCACCCTCATCGAGAGGATGAGGCCCCCGCCCCGATGAATCCCTATGGCCGGACCAAGGCGGAGGCCGAAGTACACGCGCTTGGGGCCCAGGGGAAGGGTGGCCCGCCGGTGATCGTGTCTCGCAGCTTTCCTCATAGCGGTCCCGGACAGCGACCCGATTTCGTGCTGCCGGCTTTCGCCCGGCAGGTGGCTCGAATGGAGGCTGGGCTCCAGGAACCGGTGCTGCGTGTGGGGAATTTGGATCCTCGGCGGGATTGGCTGCACGTAAAAGACGTCTGCCGAGCCTATTTGTCCCTGTTGGAACGGGGCCAAAGCGGCGAGATTTACAATGTCTGTTCGGGAAAAGATCATTCCGTTCGTGAAGCTTTGGATTATCTTGTCAACTTGGCCAGAGTGAAGCCCGATATAGAGATAGATCCCGAGCGCGTCCGCCCTGTGGATACGCCTCGCCTTGCCGGGACCGCTGCCAAACTCAGGACGGCCACCGAATGGAAGCCGTCCATCGACTTTGAAACGCTTCTAGCCGAACTACTGAACTACTGGAGAGATCGCGTCAACGAGGAGGAATTGCGTTGAGCCGCATCATGATGATCGGGACGGGCTATGTGGGCCTGGTCTCCGGCGCCTGCCTGGCCGAATTCGGGAACAAAGTCATTTGCTACGATATCGACCATGGAAAGATCGAGGGGCTTGAGAAGGGCAAGGTTCCTTTCTTTGAGCCGGGACTCGAGGAAATGGTCATTCGAAATCGCGACGAAGGGCGCCTGCGCTTTTCTACGGACCTTGCTAAATGCGTGGCTGAAAGCACGGTTATCTTCATTGCGGTGGGCACACCCGAACAAGACGACGGTACCGCCGACCTCAGCGCCGTCTTCGCCGTGGCCGGCGACATTGCCGATCACATGGAGGGCTTCAAGGTGATCGTGCAGAAAAGCACGGTTCCCGTGGGCACCACCCGGAAGATCGGCGACCTCATTCGCGAGAGGACCGGCGGCAAGGCCGACTTCGAGTTGGTTTCCAA
>JACKQG010005764.1_pt1 | contig 13443 bp, 10 predicted proteins | sample 8237621 | NCBI WGS metagenome assembly JACKQG01 (sample SAMN15677084, study PRJNA649215) | marine metagenome | biome: marine; feature: Black Sea; material: saline water; isolation source: suspended particulate matter (SPM) from the Black Sea western gyre | collected 2013-06-09/2013-06-10 | depth...
AGTTGCCTGCGGTGCCTCATTAATTGCCTGCGGTGCTTCATTAGTTGGCGGCGGTGCCTTCTCCGCGCTGCTGCATCCAAAACAAGTGAAACTGAGTAATCCGAGAGCCACAACGACCATCAACCTTCAACGGACAATACCCCTCAGACCACTTCCCCGTTTATGCCGAAATTAAACTGTTTGACGAGTGACAGGCTTATTGTCAAGGTCATTCAGTCCTGCTCGTTGATGTCTAAATGAACAAATCCTCCGGTTGTTGTGTAAAAGAAGTACGATTCCCTTAAAAAATAGTGGGACGAAGAGGAATATCTTTTGACGATTAGGTCTTTTTTGATAATATTTCCCCGGTTCAGCCGATATATTCAAGAGAGCCTGTAATTTGCGGTCAATATTTGTATTGCTGGGAGCCATTGTGAAGCACAGAGTCATTTTAACCTTATTAATCGCGGTATCATTCAGTTCGATTTCTTGTGTCACCTCGAGTCAGGAGGAAGGCCCCGGTGTTCAAGCCCCCCCCCAGGAGAAACCCCGCCAGCTTCGCATATTCCGAGAGACTCTTTTGCAGGGCAGCAGCGAGGAGATACGGGTTGAGGCTGCGGTTGAATTATTTTTACGGAATGATGCACCCAGCCGGGATGTACTGGTGGATATTCTCAAGACCGCCGACAATCCCCAGGCACAGGCGGCTGTTTCCAAGGCGCTGGTGAAAAGCAGGCGGTTAGGTCAAACGGTTGGCTCGCAATCAGTTTATCTTGACCCGCTGGTTCAGATTCTTACAACCGGTCAGTCTGAACCCGCTATTCTAGCCGCCGAAGCACTGTTATTGTACGATTTCAAGGATATTGAAAAAAGACTGGATAAAATCATCCGGAATGCCAAGGCCGAACCGCAGGGGCGTATAAATGTGGTTTACGCTTTAAAACTCCGCTCAGAGCCACAGGCGCTTAGACGTCTGATCGGGCTTTTGGATGATACGAATAGTGACGTTTCCAGTGCGGCAGAGAGTGCATTAGAGGAGGTTTTTGGGGTTCCTGTAGGTGCAAGCCGTCAGGTTTGGTCAGAAATTCTTGATAAACTCAAGCAGAAAAGCCCGGAGGATATTCGGTATGACCGCCTTTTGCTTCAGGAGAGGCGTTTGCCGCAGGTTCAAGCCGAGCGTGACCGTTGGCAAAAAATGTACATGTCATTGCTTGATAAGCAATATGACGGGGCGGATGAAGCCGGGCGTTCGCAAATGACGCTTGATATGCTGGGCACTGATTTGGAGGCGCTTCGTATTTGGGGGTTGGGTAAGGTGACGCAGTATCAAGCGGCGGACAAAGAGGCGCTTCGGGAAAAGCTGTTTTCCCTTTTGTCAGATGAGTCCCGGGAGGTTCGTTTGCAGACAGCAAAAGTTCTGAATAATATGAGCGCACTGAACCCGGCAGAAAAATTATTAGAAAATTATAAACTTGAAAACGATCCGGAAGTGGCTCTGGCGATGTTTGATGCCTTGGGAGAAGCGTGCTTTTTTGCTTTTTCACCGGGTTCGCAGATCGAGTTGTCGTCGGATATTAAAGTTGAATCGATGAAAATTGCAGCTGAATACCTGGCTCAGGGGCAGACCGAGACATCCCGGAAGGGCGCAGAGGTTATCCGTAAGATATTGGAATTAAACAACTTATCTGGCGATACGACACAGCATTATTTGACTCTTCTTGATGAGCGTTACCAAAAAACTATCGGGCAGAACCCTGTCCTGCGGGCGGATTTACTCTCAGTGATGTCGCATCTTTGCGGGCAGGGGATGCCGAAGACGCAAGCATGTAAACTCTATGAGCCCTTATTTATTGAGGCGATAACGGTTGGAGATAATCCACCTCTTCGGTTATCGGCAGTGACAGGCATGATCAATGTTGATCCTGTCAAGGCATTGAAACTGGCAAAGGATTACCAACTGAAGGATATTGCCAGCCCGGCTGTTCGTCAGGCGGTGGTCGAACTGGCGGGGACGACCGGTAGTGCCGAAGACCTGGATTGGCTGTTGGGGATGTTGAATTTAAACGGTCAGGCAGAACAAGCATGGCAGGCCATTAAAGCGGTTTGCCAGCGTCAAACCCCCTCTTTTTTGATTGAATGGCTTCCCCGTCTGGGAGAAAATGGGACGCACGCCGAATATGAATTAGAAATCCTTGAATTAGCTGAAAAGAAAGCGTTAACTGATACAGCCTCCGAAACGCTGATCCAAGTGAGGGAACGAATTATTCGTTGGTACATTGAAAGGAAGGCATGGGATCATGGGTCGGTTTACTTGAGTAAAATTGAGTTTTCGGTGGACATAAACCCCTTTAGCGAACAGGCTTTATCCGATATATTTGAGTTGTATTTATTTTCGGGTAACGCTGAAATGACGACACAAATTATTGCTTATTATATAGTTAACGATGATACAGGGGGCCGTTTATCCCTTTTAGGGGGATTAAGTATGTTTTTCGACAGCGAATCTGTTTCGCTGGACATAAAACGTTCTATCCTTGACCAACTTCTTTCTTTAGATGTCAGTGCATACCCGAATTTTGAAGAATCTATAGAAATCTGGACTTCGCAGACCGTAGATACTTTAACAGATCAAAGCTCTCAATAAGGTTGTCGCTAGACTGAGAAGGTAACAGCATATAAGAGGCGGCGTTTATCTTGATTTTAAAAAAAACACCTTTTTTTATTATTTTTCCAATTTTTCTGTTTGCACTTGCCCCTCTCGTTTATATACTTTTCCTTTTGCTGTTTCGGTAAGACAGGGAATCCCTATGTTCATTTCCGGCAAGGGGATGAATTGAATCTTACGGAAAATGGGTTCTCAGGACTGGTAAGCGTGATTTATTTAGACAACTTGCTGCTGTAGCTCAGTGGTAGAGCGCGTCCTTGGTAAGGACGAGGTCATGGGTTCAAGTCCCATCAGCAGCTAAAAAAATAGAACCAATGCCGACACGATAACAGTCGGGTTATAATTGATTGGCAGGATGCGTATTCCTGCGTGTAACCCTGTTGGCTGGATTGACATATAACGGAAATAACTTTTGTTTTAACAGAAATTTTAACTTAGCAGTAAAACACAAATATCAGGAGGTTATTGACAAATGGCTAAGGCTGTATTTGAAAGAACCAAACCCCACGTGAACATTGGTACCATCGGGCACATTGACCATGGTAAAACGACATTGACTGCGGCCATTACAATGCGCTTGGCGATCAAGAGCGGCATGACGGCAAAAGCATTTGATGAAATTGACAATGCTCCCGAGGAAAAGGAACGTGGCATTACCATTAATACTGCCCACGTTGAATATGAAACGGAGAACCGTCACTATGCACACGTTGACTGTCCGGGACACGCTGACTATGTGAAAAACATGATCACGGGTGCCGCCCAGATGGACGGGGCTATTCTGGTGGTTGCAGCCAGTGATGGTCCGATGCCTCAGACGCGTGAGCACATCCTGCTGGCTCGTCAGGTAAACGTACCGAAGATCGTCGTTTACATGAACAAAGTTGACCAGGTGGACGACCCTGAACTGATCGATCTGGTTGAAATGGAACTTCGTGAATTGCTGGATAAGTACGAATTCCCAGGCGATGAGATTCCGATCATCAAGGGTTCTGCTCTGGCAGCGATGAATGCAGAAGGCAAGGACGATGAGGCCTGTGCTTCTATTGATGAGTTGATGGCTGCTGTCGATGAGTACATTCCTGTTCCGGAACGCGCGGTTGATCAGAACTTCCTGATGCCGATCGAAGACGTGTTCAGTATTAAGGGTCGTGGTACTGTGGGTACCGGCCGTATTGAGCGTGGCGTTATCCATGTCGGCGACGAAGTTGAGCTTGTTGGTTTGTCTGAAGAAGTTCGCAAGACGACGGTTACCGGTGTTGAAATGTTTAACAAAACTCTGAATGACGGCCAGGCCGGCGACAATGTTGGTCTGCTGCTTCGCGGTGTTGACAAGAATGAACTGGAACGCGGCCAGGTCATGGCTAAGCCCGGTACGATCACTCCTCATACCAAGTTTGTCGCTGAGGTTTATGTGTTAACCAAAGAAGAGGGTGGTCGTCACACTCCGTTCTTCCCGGGCTATCGCCCGCAGTTCTTCTTCCGCACCACGGATGTTACAGGTGCGATCGTAGAGATCAAGAGCCGTGAAGGTGCTGCTGTTGAAATGTGTATGCCGGGCGACAACATTGAAATGACCGGCGAGATCATCTCTAAGATCGCCATGGAAGACGGTCTTCGTTTCGCCATTCGTGAAGGCGGCCGTACCGTGGGTGCCGGTGTTGTAACGAAGATTCTTGAGTAACCAATTATAATAATCAGCAAGGTGTCATGCTGTCAGGCATGACACCTTTTTCCGTCCTTTCTGTCCGAGGTTCAGCAGAAAGGTCGCGGTGTTTTATCAGAGAGGTCCATTGCGATGGCAAAAGCAAAAAAAAGAGAGTATGTCTGGCTTGAGTGTAAAGAATGCGGAGACCGCAATTATCGCACAGAAGTCAATGTGCAGGGCGGCACCCCGAAATTTGATCTGAACAAATTTTGCAAGCGGGAACGTAAGCATACTGCTCATAAGATTCGCCGTAAATAAAAGGCACAGGTCAGTAGCTCAATTGGCAGAGCATCGGTCTCCAAAACCGAAGGTTGCGGGTTCGACTCCCTCCTGACCTGTTAAAGGGTTTGGGCTCCGAAACGAATAAAACGAATAGAGTTGGTAATAAGGTGGCGATTTCTATGAATTTAAAAATCTACAAACGAGGACAAGGTAAAAATGCTCGGCTTGGAACAGCGTTGGTTGTTTTCGCGATCATTGCAGTGGGCTGCTGGACTCTCTATTTGAAATTGCAGAGTCGGGATCCGTGGATTCAAACGCTGATACCGGTTGCTGTTTGTGCTGTTTTTGCGGCTCTCATTTACTGGCTTATGAATAAACCTTCGATCGCAGACTTTTTAATTGCCGCCGAAGGTGAGATCAAAAAAGTCAGTTGGTCCACGCGGAAGGAAATCGTCAATTCCACGATGATTGTGATTTTTGTAGTTGTTTTCATGGCTTCAGGTCTGGGACTGGTTGATTTTCTCTTTCAGCTCTTCTTCCAGCAAATTGTAAAACTATATTAGACCCATTGATGCAAACAGACTGAAGGGGTATCTACCTATGCAGTGGTATGTGTTACGAGTTGCTTCCAATAAAGAAGAACAGGTTCGGGAAGCCCTTGCCCGTAAGATGAAAATTGAGGATGTTTCCGGCGTGGGTCGTATCGTTGTGCCGACCGAACAGATCAAACGGATCCGAGCCGGCAAGCAGCGGGTCTTTAAACGCAAACTCTATCCGGGGTATGTGTTTATGGAAGTTGAACCGAAGGAAGACGGCCGTGTTCCGGATGATGCCTGGTATGTCATCAAGGAAACGATGGGCGTTGGTGATTTTATCGGTACCGAAGGCGTTCCGACTCCGATGCGGGATACGGATGTGGCTAAAATGCTGAAGGAAATTGAGAAGCCCGAAGAAACGCCGAATATCAAAGTGGAGTTTGAGAAAGGCGATCTGGTGAAGATTCGCGAAGGTGCCTTTGAGAATTTTGAGGGCACGGTTGATGAAATTGATTCCGAGCGCGGCATGGTCCGGGTGATCGTCACGATCTTCGGACGCAGTACCCCGCTGGATATTGAATACTGGCAGATCGAGAAAGTGTAAACTATCTGTATACAGGTATCGTGGTATACAGGGATACAAGAAATTCATGAAAGACGGGATAAAGCAATGGCAAAAGAAGTAACAGGAATCATTAAATTGCAGGCTTCAGGCGGACAGGCCACACCGGCCCCTCCCATCGGTCCGGCACTTGGGCAACATGGTGTCAATATCGGGCAGTTCGTTCAGCAGTTCAATGAACGTACCCGTGAAATGAACGGCACTACCGTTCCGGTCGTGATTACGGTTTATGCGGATCGTTCGTTTGAATTTGAAGTGAAGAGCCCCCCGGCGGCGGTTCTGCTGAAGCAGGAGGCCGGTCTGGCCAAAGGCAGTGGTGTGCCGAACAAAGAAAAAGTTGGCAAAGTAACCAAGGCCCAGATTCGTAAAATTGCTGAGATGAAAATGAATGACCTGAATGCGTATGACCTCGATCAGGCGGACCGGATCATTGAAGGTACGGCTCGCAGCATGGGGATCGTCGTAGAAGGTTAGTTTTGGAGCAGCCGGATCAAGGGCTGTCGTAATAATTGTGTTATCGTTGCTGACCACGGCTTAACAGTGGGAGCGAAAAGAATAAACTCTTTGTTTCGCGAGGAAAATCATGAAAAAAAGAAGTAAACGTTATAACGGCGACTCTCAAAAAGCTGTCAAAGAGGCACTGCCTCTGGCAGATGCCGTTATTAAGGTCAAATCCTTTAACTCAACCAAGTTTGATCAGAGTGTCGAATGTGCCTTGCACCTTGGGATCGACCCCAAGCAGGCCGATCAGATGATTCGCGGAGCGATCAGTCTTCCGCATGGTATCGGGAAAGCTCGAAAGGTTATCGCTTTCTGTGAAGATTCAGAGGCCGATGCCGCCAAAGCGGCCGGTGCGATCGAAGCCGGGTGCGACGATCTGATTAAGAAAGTCTCTGATGGCTGGATGGATTTTGATGTGGCGATCGCATCGCCGAAGGTGATGGGCAAAGCTGGTAAACTGGGCCGGGTCCTGGGGCCTCAGGGGAAAATGCCATCGCCCAAAAACGGCACCGTTACGGCGGACGTGGTAACGGCGGTCAAGGATTTTGCTGCCGGTAAAGTGGAATTTCGGAATGATGCCGGCGGGAATATTCATGCAGTTGTCGGGAAGATGAGTTTCGACGAAAAGAAGCTTGAAGAGAATATTCAGGCATTCATTGAGCAGATCAAGAAGATGAAGCCGTCAGGCTTGAAAGGCGCCTATATTAACAAGGTCGCTATCAGCGGCACGATGAGTCCGGGTGTACAGGTGGACATGTCAGCGGCGTAACCCGAAAGGAAACCATAAGCCCGAGGGCTTTAAAACATAACGAGGTGAAGCGATGAGTTATTTTGTAAAAGGATTAGTTCAAAACGAATATAAAAGCAAATTTGCCGATATGGGCGAGTTTGTGGTCATCGACACGACCGGCATTGGCGGTGTCGATAACAATGTGATGCGTGGTGAACTTAAGGCTCAGGGTATTCGGTTGGCAGTTGTCAAGAATTCGCTGATGTGTTCGGCATTGAAAGATATGGAAATGGCAGCTGCGGCTGATCTTTTCGTATCGGGCCCCTGTACCGTTGTGTATGGCGGCGACAGTGTTGTTGACGTTGCCAAGGCGATTGTCGACTGGTCTAAAAAACTGAAGGCTATCAGCCTGAAGGGTGCTTACGTTGACGGTGTTGCGATGGACGACAAAGGTGCAGTGGCGCTATCGAAAATGCCGAGCCGTGTGGAGCTTCAAGGTCAGATCGTTCAGCTTGCCAAGAGTCCCGGTGCCAGTCTTGCCGGTGCCATTGCTGGTCCGGCTGGTCATATTGCCGGCTGTATCAAGAGCCTTGTTGAAAAGCTTGAAGAAGCAGCGTAGAACGATGTTTCAAAATCATTTAAACTAAAACGAAAAGTGAAATTGTTGTTTCAAGGTTGTCCACAACGGTTAAACGGACGGCGTAGTCCGGCTACCACGAAACACAGAAACAATAGGAGTTCGAATTATGTCAGAAGAAACAAAAGAATTCAGTGCAGAAATTAAAGACCTTGGCGACAAGATTGTTGCCTTGACTCTGTTGCAGGCCAAGGAACTTGGCGATTATCTGAAAGACGTTCATGGTATCGAGCCGGCTGCCGGTGGTGCTGTGATGATGGCCGGTCCTGCTGCAGGTGGCGAAGCCGTTGAAGAAGAGAAGACCAGCTTCAATGTTGTTCTGAAGGAAATTGGCGACAAGAAGATCCAGGTTATTAAAGAAGTCCGTGCGTTAACAGGGCTGGGCCTGAAAGAAGCCAAGGGATTGGTTGACGATGCTCCGAAGGCGGTTAAGGAAAACGTCAGCAAGGAAGAGGCTGAGGAAGCCCGCGTTCAGCTTGAAGCGGCTGGCGCTGTTGTTGCTGTTGAGTAAGTTTCTTTGTGGTGCCGGGTCTGAATTTCGGGACTTGGTTTTGTGATGCTGTTTTAAAATGTCTTGGATCTACAAAAGGTGCCGGCGTGCAGGATGCTGCTTCCGGCTTACCTTTCTATTGATACAGAAGATAACAAACAGCATTAAAATATAAAAAGATGTGTCATGATGGAGACAGGTCGAATGAAATCACGTAACATCCGGAATTTCGGAAAGATCGGTGATGCGATAGAAGTCCCGGACCTGATCGAGGTACAGCTGAAAAGTTACAGCCGGTTTCTTCAGGCAGAGCTTTTGCCTGGTAAACGCAAGGATTCCGGGCTGGAAGCTTTGTTCCGCGAGATATTCCCGATCGTCAGCTATGATAAGACGATGGATCTGGAATATCTAGGTTATGAACTGGAAAAACCGCGGTACTCACTCGAGCAGTGTCGGGAACTTCGTCTGACCTATGGCTGTCCCTTGAAAGTGTGCTGCCGACTGAAGCGCAAGGATGCCGATGATATTGCAGAACAGGCGATTTATCTGGGTGAAATCCCCGTGATGATCGGCGGCGGGGAGTTCATTATCAACGGAGCTGAACGCGTCATTGTCAACCAGCTTCATCGCAGTCCCGGTGTGGATTTCGTGGTTGACAGCAAAGACGGTGACCGTGTCCTGCATGGGGCACGTATTATTCCGGAACGCGGCAGCTGGATCGAAATGTCTGTGACGAAAAAGGATGTTCTGGTCATCCGTATCGACCAGTCCAGCAAAATCCCGGCAACCACGTTCCTTCGCGCAATGGATGAGAAATACGGTAAGACCGAAGATATCATCCGCATGTTCTATAAAACCAAAGAGGTGAAGGTTAAGAAACTTGAACCGACAATGTGGGCTGTTGGTCCGGTGGTTGACACTGAAAGCGGCGAGATATTGGTGGATGCCGGCGCTCAACTGGGCGATGCCGTTGCGGCCATTCAGGCCAGCGAGCTGGCTTCGGTCGAAGTTATTTCAGATGCTTTAGATACGCTGATCTTGAACACGTTGGCTGATGACCCGTGTGAAAGTCATGAAGAGGCGTTAACGAAGATCTATTCGCGTTTGCGTCCGGGCAATCCGGCACAGCTGGAAAAAGCCAAAATCCTTTTTGTAGAAAAATTTTACGACACCAATCGTTATCGCCTGGGAGCTGTCGGACGTTTCCGTTTGAATCGTAAGTTCGGCACCGAAGTTGAACTGAGCGAAATGGCGCTGCGGGCGGAAGATTTTCTCTGCACGATGAAATACATTCTTGCTCTGCGGAATAATCAGGGTGAGGTCGATGATATTGACCATTTGGGTAACCGTCGTCTGCGTACCATTGATGAACTGGCGGCCTCGGAAATCCGCAAGGGACTTTTGAAACTTCGCCGCACCGTTCAGGAACGGATGAGCATGAAGAGTCCTGAGGATATTACGCGAATCGCGGATCTTGTCAACAGCAAGAGCGTTTCCTCCAGCATCGACTTCTTTTTCGGTCGCGGAGAATTGAGTCAGGTGGTTGACCAGACGAATGCGTTGAGCCAACTGACCCACGAACGCCGCTTAAGTGCCTTGGGGCCGGGCGGGTTGAATCGTAAGCGTGCCGGTTTTGAAGTACGTGACGTGCACATCAGTCACTACGGCCGTGTGTGTCCGATTGAAACACCGGAAGGTACCAATATCGGACTGATCTGTTCGCTGGGTATTTTTGCCAAGGTGGATGAATTCGGCTTTTTGATCTCGCCGTATCGAAAAGTTAAAAATAAGAAAGTTCTGGACGAGATCGTTTACCTGCGTGCCGACCAGGAAATCAAAGCGATTTTTGCGCCGCCGAGCATGGTTGACCCCAAGAAAAACAAGCTGCATGAAGGCATGGTGCTGGCCCGCAAAGAGGGTGATCTGACCCAGGTTGACAGCGGTGAGGTTGGCTATGTGGACGTTTCGCCGCGTCAGACAGTCGGTGTTTCTGCGGCTCTTATCCCATTTTTGGAACACGATGATGCCAACCGTGCGTTGATGGGTTCAAACATGCAGCGTCAATCTGTGCCGCTCTTGCGAACGGAATCCCCCCTGGTGGGCACGGGAATGGAAATTGAGGTGGCTCACTATTCGAGTATGGTTGTTAAAGCTCGTATTTCCGGCACCGTGACGTCGGTGGATTCACAGCGAATCGTGATTGACAAAACGGATGAGTATCTGCTGCAGAAGTTTGTGGGATTGAATGAGCGAACCTGTCTAAACCAAAAGCCGATTGTTGAGTTGGGCGAAAAAGTTAAAAAGGGACAGATTATTTCCGATGGCGGCGGAACGGACCGTGGCGTGCTGGCATTGGGCCGCAATGTTCTGGTGGCATTTGTTCCATTTGACGGCTATAACTTTGAGGATGCGATTTTAATCAGTGAACGTCTGGTGAAAGACGATGTCTTCACCAGCATTCATATTGATGAGTTCAGTGTTGAAGTCCGTGAAACCAAACTCGGCCGTGAAGAATTTACGCGGGATATTCCGAATGTCAGCGAAAAGGCCCTCCGTAATCTTGATGAGCAAGGCATTGTTCGTGAGGGAACACGGGTTGCGCCTGGGGATATTCTGGTTGGTAAGGTTTCGCCGAAGAGCAAAACGGAATTGACGCCGGAAGAAAAGCTGCTGCATGCGATCTTCGGCCGGGCCGGTGAGGATGTCAAGAACGATTCACTGGAGATTCCCAGCGGCAATGAAGGCGTAGTGATCAAAACCCGTCATTTCAAACGCCGTGCCGCGGAGACAGACGAACAGCGAAAAGCCCTTAAAGACCAGATGCGCCGGATCGAGGCAGATTATGTGGCTAAAGAGTGCGGTGTTTTCCAGCAGATGATGAACGATATCCATACGGAACTGGGTATTGATGTGGTTGATCCGTCAACCCGTCAGAAGGTGGGCGCCAGTGAGGATATCGAAGTGCTCTATGAGCAGGTTGAGAACTTTGATGTCGTCTGGGTCAAACCGGCGAATCTTCGCGCTACAGCCCAGAAAGTTCATGATCAGTATTGGCCCAAAATCCTTGAACTTCAGGAAGAAAAGAAGCGTGAGGTTGACCGGTTGAAACACGGCGATGAATTGCCCAGTGGTGTGCTTGAGATGGTCAAGATTTATGTGGCTACCAAACGGACGCTTTCAATCGGCGATAAGATGGCCGGTCGTCACGGTAACAAGGGTGTGATCGCCAAGATCATGCCGGTAGAAGATATGCCGTTTCTCGACGATGGTACAGCGGTTGATATTTGTCTGAATCCTCTAGGTGTTCCGAGTCGTATGAATGTTGGACAGATTCTGGAAACACACCTCGGTTGGGCCGCCAAGGTACTCGGTTTCGAGGCCGTTACACCGGTCTTTGCGGGTGCAATGGAAGAGGATATTCACGTGGTGACCAAAGAGGCCAACAGTCGCATTTCGGAGCGCATCAAGGAAATCGAAGCCCAGAAGATCGCTCCGCCTTCGGATGAATTGTTTGCCCAAATTCCTGAGGCGCTGAAGACCCAGATTTTCGATGGGCGAACCGGTGAACCATTTGATCAAAACGCCACGATTGGCTATATGTATATGATGAAGCTGCACCACTTGGTGGACGACAAGATTCACGCTCGTTCAACGGGTCCGTACAGCCTGATTACGCAACAGCCGCTTGGCGGCAAGGCGCGAACGGGCGGCCAGCGGTTTGGAGAAATGGAAGTGTGGGCACTGGAAGCCTACGGCGCCGCTTATACGCTGCAGGAGTTGCTGACGGTTAAAAGTGATGATATCGAAGGTCGTACTAAGATATACGAATCCATGGTTAAAGGAACGAATGTTCTGGAGGCCGGCACACCGATCTCATTCGATGTGCTTTGCAACGAGATTCGTGGCTTGGGTATGAATATCCAGTTGGAAAAGAAACGGATTGGCGCGACCCCGATATAGCAGGTGTAGTACAGGAGCGTCATAAAAGCCCGCGAGTGACGGGAAAAAGGAAACATTAATCGGAGTTGGTCCTGTTATGGTAGAATCAATTTACGATCGTATAAATGATTACGGTTCGGTAAAGATCTCACTGGCAAGCCCTAATGACATTCGAAGCTGGTCGTTTGGAGAAGTCCGCAAGCCGGAGACGATTAATTACCGTACTTACCGGCCGGAAAAAGACGGGTTGTTCTGTGAGCGTATTTTTGGTCCTGAACGGGACTGGGAATGCTCTTGCGGCAAGTATAAGGGAACCAAGTTCAAAGGGATCATCTGTGATCGCTGCGGCGTGAAGGTGACGCACAGCCGGGTTCGCCGTAAACGCATGGGTCACATTAACCTGGCCGCTCCCGTGGTGCACATCTGGTTCTTTAAGGCGCTGCCCAGTCGTCTCAGTACATTGCTGGGGATGAAGACCTCGGATATTGAGAAGATCGTTTATTTCCAGGATTACGTTGTGACCGATCCGGGCCAAAGCCCTCTGAAGATCAAACAACTCCTGACGGAAGACGAATACCGTGATGCATTGAACAAATACGGAAATTGTTTCCATGCTTCCATGGGTGCCGAGTCTGTCAAGGAACTGCTGCTTAAACTTGAACTGGAAAGCCTCAGTGTTGAACTGCGTCAGGCGATTAATGAAACCAAGAGCAAGCAAAAGATCAAAGATCTGACCAAGCGGCTGAAGATCGTCAATGCGATCAAGGCCAGCGATAATAAGCCGGAATGGATGATCATGGAAGTGGCCCCGGTGATTCCGCCGGACCTGCGTCCGCTGGTCATGCTGGAAAGCGGTAATTTTGCGACTAGCGACCTGAATGATCTGTATCGGCGTATTATTAACCGAAACAATCGGCTGAAAAAACTGATCGATTTGAACGCACCCGAAGTTATTATTCGAAATGAAAAGCGGATGCTGCAGCAGGCGGTTGATTCACTGCTGGATAACAGCCGATGTCGTCGTCCGGTGTTGGGCAGCAATAACCGTCCGCTGAAATCACTGACCGATATGATCAAAGGCAAACAGGGTCGTTTCCGCGAAAATCTGTTGGGTAAGCGCGTCGATTATTCAGCGCGGTCAGTTATTGTTGTGGGTCCGAAGTTGAAGTTGTATCAATGTGGTTTGCCGAAAAAGATTGCTTTGGAACTGTTCCAGCCGTTTATAATCCGCCGCTTGAAGGACCGCGGTCTGGCCGATACGATCAAAAGTGCCAAACGTATGCTGGAGCGTCGTGAAGAGCATGTCTGGGATATTCTGGAAGAGGTTATCCATCAGCATCCGGTGATGTTGAACCGTGCACCGACTCTGCACCGAATGGGCATTCAGGCTTTTGAGCCGGTGCTGGTTGAAGGT
>JACKQG010005765.1_pt1 | contig 13442 bp, 7 predicted proteins | sample 8237621 | NCBI WGS metagenome assembly JACKQG01 (sample SAMN15677084, study PRJNA649215) | marine metagenome | biome: marine; feature: Black Sea; material: saline water; isolation source: suspended particulate matter (SPM) from the Black Sea western gyre | collected 2013-06-09/2013-06-10 | depth...
CCGGTTTATCGGAAAAGCAAGTCCGCTCAAACACGTCAAAGCTGTTACCACTCCCCTGTTGACAGCTTTTTCCACATCCTCCTCTTCAGCCACGCTCCCCCTCACGATTCAAGCAGTGGAGAACAATAGTGGTGTTTCCAATAAGATATCCTCCTTTACACTTCCACTTGGAGCCACCATCAACATGGATGGTACCGCACTCTACGAATGTGTGGCAGCCATGTTTATTGCGCAAGCGTATGGGGTTGAGCTCTCATTCTTACAACAGGTAATAGTGGTTGTTACTGCATTGCTGGCTTCCATTGGAGCGGCAGGGATCCCCATGGCCGGACTGGTGATGATCTCGATCATCCTGACTGCCGTAGGCCTCCCGCTGGAAGGATTGGGACTGATCCTGGCAGTCGACCGGATCCTGGATATGTTCCGAACAGCGACCAACGTTTGGAGCGACACCTGCGGGGCGGTAGTCATTGCAAAATCGGAAGGAGAAGTCCTGAAGGTGTGATCAACTTGTGGTTTTGAGCTTTTGAGTTTTGAGACCGGCAATCTTTACCTCATCCCCGTAAAGGATCAACAGGTCATTTTTCTTGATGACGGTATCTGGTGTTACAGTTCCCAAATAAGTGCCATCCGGTTGTTCTATTCCCAGAACCAGAATGTCTGCTGACTTGATCGCACTAGTTGACACTGGTTGCCCTACCAACCAACTCGTCTCCTCCACAAAGAAGCCACACATATTATACCCATCAGCCAACTTATAGAGCGAACTGTATTCACGGACATGTAATCTAGTGAATTTCACCATAAACCAGTTCACCTGTCGGGTTAAATAATTGTTGATCTTGTTGTTGGAAGCCAGAAGAGCAATAATAATGATACCAACACCAAGTAATCCCACACTATAGTACCATGGCAGTCCTGTTTCATCCTTGTTTACAAAGGTGAGTATCAAAGAAGCCAACACCGTTATAACCCCGGCGTGCCCAACCAGCATCAGAGTGGCGACGACCTTTCGTCTGTATGGGTGTGTGGTGATCAGTTCTGACTCGCTGGTAGTAAATCCGCAACCGGTAAATGCCGAACGAGACTGAAATTTCGCCGTATAATCTGACATCCCGGTGTTGACCAGCATGGCAGCGGCAATCTTGGTGACCAACAACGAGATAATCACAATACAAATAACTGTTATAATAGGGACAAGGCTCATAGCTAGAAATTTTAATTTTTACATGTTTTAACTATTCTTATGTCTGACAATGCTGTCCAGCGCATCCAAAATCTCACGGGTGAAACCTGAAGGCGGATTGACCGGCAATTCCTCTATCACCTCTGTTTGTATCATCGAGTTCTGCTCGATAATTCGGTCACATGAAAGAGAAATTTGCTCTTTCTGATATTCGTTAATGGAGATGAAAGTCTCTCCAAACCGATCGCAATAATCAAGTAAGGATGATACAACTGATTGATAAACTAATTCCTTATTCGAAAATTTTTCCCGTATCCGATGGTAGGCGATGGGAAAAATGTCAGAAGCATGGTCTCTGATCTTTTCCGGAATGGGGATGAATGATGATTCAATGGTGATTTTATCCGGATTCTCCTTCTCCCACTTCACATAATCCCTTGCAACCTGAATGTCGTGCATCGATCGTTTATAATCCATGAGATAACTCGTATAAAGATAAATGATTCTGGGCATCAAGTAGCTCAATTTACTTTTTGCTGTATGTAATAGCGTGAAAAATATCTTGCGATGCTCTTTCTCAACATCAAAGATAAAGAATGTAAACACCCTGAACAGCATCTTTCTGAGCTTCCAGAGGGTACCAAAGCCGGGCTTTTTCAAATCCGGTTTTTGGTTGATACCAGTTATAAAAGCAATAGCCCGTTCCATAAACACCCGGGGATCATAGATCCGCTCCCAGTAATCTGCCAATCCCTCAAACAGCTCAATCCGGGTCATCTGTTTGGGAACGATGTTAGAAATGATATCGAGTTTATCGCTGATCTCTTCACAATCTAAAGAGACGATTCTCCCCTGGCGCTTAAAATCATACCACATCTTGGTCCCGGGAGGTGCGGATAGCGGATGGCAGAGGTGATGGATGATATTCGCTTCCCTTACAAAATCAGATGTCTTCTGAAAAACAGTATGATCATCCGAATCAGCCCCGATAATCATATGAGCCAGGACAACAATCCCGTAGGCTTGGATGTTCTGAACCGCATCCGGGATCGATATCCGGATATTCTGCTTTTTGTTCAGATCTTTCAGAGAGTTCTCGTTCACCGATTCTATCCCTATCATAACTGCCAGGAAATTGGAGTTAGCAAGAAGGGTCAGTAGTTCCTCATCCTGTGCGATAGTAATATCCAGTTGGGTGATGAATCCTATTGGATTAGCAAATGAATTATTCAGGTCAACAAGTCGTGTCAGCAACTCTTTTGCATAGGCTTTATTTCCGGCGAAATTATCATCCGCAATAAATACCATCTGTACATTCATTTCATACAATTTCCTGATCTCCTGAAGTACCTGATCGATGGTTTTGCTCCGGGGTTTCCTCCCATAGGTGTAAATCACATCACAGAAACTGCAATCAAAAGGGCATCCCCTTGTTGTCTGCACGGAAACAGCATTGTACATTGGGATGTCTTCCTTAATCAACTCCCAGGCAGGGGGAGGGATCCGGGTCATGTCGGGCTTCGAAATATTCTTATAAAACCGATGATATGAATCCTGTTTGAAATCTTCCAGGAACTTTGGCCAGGTATCTTCAGCCTCTCCGGAAAAGACGACATCGATATCATCCTGATTCTGATGAATAAGATTTTCCACCCCAATACCTCCTACTACCACTACAGCATCAGGAACCAGCTTTTTGCAATCAGTTGCGATATCCAGACAATGTTTTACCTGGTTGGACGTGATGGAAATCCCTATGATATCGTAGGACTTATCCTGCAGCACCGACTCTACAGGTCCACGGATATATTCATCATGAATTTTCACTTCATGTTCAGGCGGAGTGAGTGCAGCAACAGAAGCAATGGTATGTGGTGAAAAAATTGCTTTGGCAAAAAGATAGGGAATCGCACGGGTAATCTGGCTGTCAATATCATCAAACGAACCCGGGCTGATCAGTAATATCTTCATGTTTATTTACTCTCAGGCTATCGGTTTAAAAACCAGAACACGTACCCGCAATTCTCACAGATGTAGTTGTTGGCCTCTTTGTTAGCCCACTCCAGACCAAAGAAGGTCATTCCCGGAGTGTTCATCAGGGTTTTCTTGGTAAAGAACCGTTTGTGATTGCAAATGGGACACTCCAGCTTTTTCCCTTTTATTTTGTATTCACTACTCTCTTGCTTTTTTCTCATAAAAACAAAAATAGTGAAAACTTACCCGAAAACCATCTCTATACTCTGTTCGGAAAAATAATCTTTGATCTGTTGCTTCATTTCGTCATATTGGAATGTGAGGATGCTTCAATTTATTATGCGTACTTTTGATAACGAAAAAAAAGAAAACAACATGAAAAAGAACTGGAAATTTTATCTGGGTATCTCATTGTTTACCTACAGTTGGTTACCCTATATTTTCGTTTTTACCATCATGCCCTTCTTGGGGCTATCAACTGTGGAAGCCTTGTCGCTCTCCTCGGCTTTGCTTATCTCAGCTGAAGTGGCATTTGCAATCTCCATAGCGCTTCTGGGGAAAGAGTTTATGCAGATGGTGAAAGGAAAAATTAAACGGATCTTCTTTACGAAAAGTGGGGAATATAAGTCAAAACCGGTTGGCAAAATTCGTTTTCGGATCGGAATAATCATACTGCTTGTCAGTTTGATTGTCCCTACTCTGCTCCTGGAGGTTGTATTTTATTATAACTGGGAGGAGGCAATCGGCTTACAATACTTTCTATATATACTTGTAGCATTTGATGTGCTATTCGTTTGCAGCTTATTCATTCTCGGATTTGAGTTTATTGACAAGGCCAGAAAACTTTTTACCTATCCCGGATATTTAAGCAGGAGTGATACAAACAAATAAAAATATACAGAATGGATCAACTTAAAAATAGCATCTCACAAAACATAAAAGAAAATGAGAGCCAACAAGCCTCAAAACTATTAAATGACACCTTAAACGGAATCGCTGCCGCTCTTAATGGCGATGAGAAGTTCAGGAAAGAGATGATTGGGGATTTAGGGCCGACAGATGCCACAATAGGGGTGAAAACACAGGATGAATCGATCAAAACGACCGTTGTTATTAAGGATGGCGTTTTCAGTATAGTCGAGGAATTTTGTGATCCGGAAGCAGACACTACACTGATTTTTGATTCTACGGAAGAGTTCGAGAAATACGTGAGTGCCAGTTCGGATGAAGCAATTAGGATGTTTCTGGCCAGTCGTGTTCGTCTTGAAGGAAACCTCTCTCTTTTTGGCTACGTGAATTACCTGATAAGCCTTCCAACCTGGAAGGATGATATAAAAGATTTTCAGGTATCAATCAAAGCGCACAAAGAACAAAACCTCAAAGCGGCCGAAAATATCAAGCATCCGGACCGTTCCATGAAGAAAACACGCATAGAAACCAGGCTGAAAGCGGAGAGTATAGATCCGGGTGTAAACTGGCTCGATGAACCTTACCTCTCTCAATATGTACTCGAAGATTTTCCCCGCCTGGTGAAATTTAAAGAAGATCACCTGAATACGATGCCGGAAGTGACAGCTGAACAAGGGAAGTTGCTGACAGATTATTTTGTTAAACATGGTTTTGAAAAACAACAAGATGGGACTCCTTGGGACCCTATGCTTCGTACCGCAAAAGGATTTGAATACCTGATGAAAAATAAACTGCCGGTTATTCGGGAAAATGATCTTCTTGCCGGGACTGTAACACCTAACCCAGTATGTGGTTCTATTAATCAGCCATATACTGTTGGATGGTCGATCTGGGGTGAACTCAACACAATCTCAAAGCGTGAGCTTGATCCATTCTCCATCAGTGAAGAGACAAAAAACACCTTAAACCGGTATGTTTTCCCGTTCTGGAAAGACAAATACATTCAGCAACGGTGGAAAGATCAATTCAACTATCCTCTTTCGGCCAAAATCAATGATAGAATGTTTTGTTTCAACCTCTGGGGTCTTGTATCTCTGAATCCGGGAAGCCCGGGTTTTAGTAAAATTGTGAACGTTGGTCTCGATAATATCAAAGCAGAAGCAGTAGTTAAATTGGAGGAATATAACCAGGCATCAAAAGAACATCAGGAAAATAATGCTGATAAAAAAAATGCATGGGAAGCGATGATTGCAGCCATAGATGGGATGCTTGCCTATACGCAAAACTTGTCAGAATTTGTAAAAAAAGAGGCAGAAAAAGAGAAAAATCCTGCACGCAAGGAAGAGCTCAGTAATATTGCTGAAATTCTTTTACGGGTTCCCCGGAAACCGGCCCAAACACTTCACGAGGCAGTCCAATCACTTTGGATCATGTGTATTGGATCATGTTTAGATGCTATGGACGAAAGTGTTAATGTAGGAAGGCTTGATCAGATATTGCAGCCCTTTTTTGAATCGGACATAAAGAAATTGGCAGAAAGTGAGCGGGCAGACTATATAAAGCAGACAATGGAACTTGTTGGTTGTCTCTTTTTACGGTTTACAAATCACCTGATCGCAGCAGCCACCGTCTCCTCCTGGCAAAACTCCGGGGCTCCCTGTGTTACATCCGTGGTTGTAGGTGGGATTACTCCTGATGGCAAAGATGGTGTGAACGATATGACATATATCATCCTGAAAGTGGCCGAAATGCTCTCCCTCAACGACCCGGATATGGATGCCCGGTACCAGGTTGGTCTTAACAGTCCCACCTATATCAGACGGGTGGCTGAGCTGAACTATATCACAAATGGAACACCCTCAATCTATAACGACGAGGCAATTATCAACTCGTTGTGCTCCCATGGATGGGATGTTGAAGATGTACGGGATTGGGTGCCCTGTGGATGTGTAGAACCTGTGATTCACGGTAAACACTGGGCAGCAACAGGCGACCTGGATTCAAACCTGATGGTACCACTGACCATGGCCATTTATAATGGCTATCACCCATCTGCACGATGGGATTTTGGTCCAAAAACGGGGGAAGTAGAAGATTTCTTAACCTTTGATCAATTTTATCATGCCTTCGAAACCCAGTTTGACTTTATTTACAAAAATGCGATGGAAGCTTCACGCCAGATCCTCCAGGTTCAACAATACCTGATGCCTGCTCCCCTGTATTCAGTGATGCTGGAGAATTGTATCAAGGATGGAGTTGGAATGACCCATGGAGGAGCGAAGTACAACTCCTCCGGTGGAGCCTTTACCGCACTTTCGGATGTGGTTGATTCGTTATTGTCAATACAGAAGGTTGTTTTTGAAGATAAGAAATACACGTTCAAAGAACTCAGAGATGCAATGGATGCCAATCTTGTGGGTTACGAACGGTTGCATGCATACATTGAGAACCAGGTGCCAAAGTTTGGTTCCGGACACGAAAGAGGAAGAATCATGGTGCACCGGGTTACAAAGATGATTGCCGACTATTTTCACAGCCATGAAAATGGAAGAGGCGGATGCTACTTCCCTGGTTACAGGACAAATAACAATCACACGGTATATGGACGTGTATCAGGAGCTTCTCCATCGGGAAGATATGCGTGGAAACCCTTTACTTCTGGCCTAACGCCAAGCCCACTGGCATCTAACAATATTCTCGATAATTTAAATGATATCGCCAGCATTGATCCCCTGACTTGTGAAAATTGCTACACCTTTAATGTGCGTGTATCCTTCTCAAAAGAGAACTCCCACCGGCAGAATGTGGATCATATTGTGAACTATATCCAAACCTATTTTGTCAATGGAGGCATGATGGTTCAGTGTAATATTGTTGATTCCGACACCCTTAAAGATGCAATGGCGCACCCAGAACTATATCCTGACCTTATTGCGCGTGTTTCGGGTTACACTGGTTACTATACCAGGATGCAACAAGATTTACAGTTAGAAATTATTGGCAGAACAGAATTTAAGATCTAACCCATTGTTGAAAGTACCTGTCTTTGAGATCAAACATAATTCACTGGAAGACGGGCCCGGTATCCGCAGCGTAGTGTTTTTCAAGGGTTGCCCGCTGGATTGTTCATGGTGTCAAAATCCGGAAGGGAAGAAACCAGCTTCAGAACTATGGTGGGAAGAAAAAACATGTATTGCAGATGGCGCCTGTATTGAGGAATGTCCTGAAAATGCCATCTCTTTCGATTCCCCTTTCTTTATCAACAGGGAGCTTTGTACACATTGTTTTGCTTGTGTTGAAGTATGCTCTTCTACGGCATTAAAGATTTCGGGAATCCCTATGAGCGTGGAAGATATAATCAACCACATGCTTCCTTACAAAAGCTATTTTGAAACTTCCGGTGGAGGTGTGACAATATCGGGCGGAGAAGCTACTCTTCATATGAAGTTTGCCTCCCTGCTGTTGAAAAAATTACAGGAACAAGGCATACACACGCTATTGGAAACATCAGGATACTTTGACTTTAACCTTTTTAAAAAACTCCTTCTTCCTTATGTTGATACTATTTATTATGATATTAAGATCATAGATTCGATAAAACATGCCCAATGGTGTGGCGTGGACAATGCAAAGATCTTATCAAATTTCAAACGGTTAAATAAACTTAGCCTGACTCAAGATTTTACCCTAGTACCCCGCACTCCATTAATCACAAATATTACTGACACCGAGGAGAATATCATCTCAATTGCCTCATTCTACAAGTCCATCTCCATTACAAAAACAACATTATTGCTAAACAATCCCATGTGGGTGCAAAAACTTCATTGCATTGGCATCCCAGGCAATACTACGTTGAATGACGAAGTTGGATTGCTTTATCCCGAAGGCAAACAGGAAATGATCAGAAATCGATTTGATGAATTTGGGATAGAGGTTGAAATGTGAACCTTTATTTCCCGGCTTTTCATCTTCACCTGGCCTCCTTCTTGAGTGTATTTTATCGCATTGCTGATCAGGTTTCTTAGTACTGTCAGGATAGCATTTTTATCCACCCATGCAGTGGTTTTACAGTCCTTCCGGGTGGTTTATATTGGCATGCTGTTTTCATCACTTTCATTCTTTGGTAATAGGACTATTGAGATACAAAGAAGTTACATATGTCAGAAACCATAAGGTTACGGCAATCATCCGTGATAAGAGCCACGCAATCCTGCCAAAGGTGAGACATCTTGAAGGTTCCCCCACCGATCCCAAGCTACTCAATGAAGCTCTTCAAGGCGTCGATGCCGTTATCGTTTCACTGAATATTAACAGAACTTCCGACAACCCGTTTGCCAGGGTCACATCACCGCTAACGCTCATATCCGATTCCATCAGGGCTTTAATCCCCGCAATGGAGCAGAACAACGTGAAGAGGATCATCAGCATAAGTGCATATGGCGTTGGTGACTCATTTAAAAATATGCCCCTTGTAGCAAGGCTCCTGATCCGACATAGCAACATCTGGAAGGCATACGAGGATCACGACAGGCAGGAACAGCTTCTGCGGCAGTCCAAGCTGGATTGGACGGTTGTTCGCCCAGTGATGCTTAATAACAAAGATACGGATGACTATAAGGCATCCATCGGGAAGCCAAGTGGGAGCAACATCAGCAGAAAAGGGATGGCAACGTTCATTGTCGATGCACTGGAATCAGAGAAGTATGTGGGGGATTGCGTGACGCTGTTTAGCTAGGAAATTGGCAATTCGCATTCATTATCAGGTTGTTTCCGTTCGTCTGACCACACGCCCAATTGGAACAGTATATACTGACTGGATATAATGCCAAGATAAGCTCATTTTAGCCCATATGACGGTGGTTCAAGAAGAGTTGACGCCAAATAGCATTGCCGCAGGTGGAAGATGTGTCAGATGGGATATATGGAAAGATTTGGATGTATTGGGAAGGGGTGAGCGATGTGAACGGTATTAATTGCTGGCTCTAGCTGGTAAGGTGAAATGGAATGTACTACCGATGCCCTCTTCGCTTTCAACCCATAACTTTCTGCCGTGCTTTTCAACGAAATCCTTGCAGATAATCAAGCCCAAACCCGTGCTGGGTTCATTATTAGTGCCTTTGCGGCTCGTATCTGCATCCAGTTTGAAAAGATTTTCCACTATTTCTTTGTTCATTCCGATACCCGAATCCTTCACTGAGGTTTCAATCCAATTGTCATCCAACGACTTTGCCGTTATGGCGATTTTTCCCTCTTGGGGTGTGAATTTTATGGCATTGTATACTAAATTGCGAACTATGGATTCAAACATATTCCCATCGGCAGAAACCGTTAAATCTTCCGAGATATCATAACTGATGTCGATTTTCTTGCTTTTGAATGATTCCTGATATAACGCCAAACTCCCAGATATTTTTGGCATTAATGAAAGTGGCTCAGGATTAAAAGCGGTTATCCCCTGCTGCATCCTCGACCATTCCAGAAGGTTTTCGAGCAAGCCGTATAGGTTGGTAGCACTTTTTCTCATACTCACGGCTATCTTTTGAATCTGGTCTTGGTTTAGTTCCGAAACCTGTTCTGCCATCATTTGTGTAAAGCCAAGAAAACTGTTAAACGGGCTTTTTAGATCGTGGGCAATAATCGAAAAGAATTTGTCCTTTTCGGCATTAACTAATAGAAGCTCTTCGTTTTTTCGCTTGATTTCTTTCTCAGCTTGCTTGCGCGCATTGATGTCACGAAACACCACCATATCTGCTTGTGCGCCTTTATAATCAATTTTTGCTGCATTGATTTCAAACGGCATTTTTTTTCCGTCAATTGAGAGTATTTCAACTTCGTAGGGTGCAATATGCATTCCCATCATTCGTTTAGCCAGATTTTTTATCAGGATAGCTTTGGCTCTCGTTGAGACCAATTTAGTTGACAGAAAAGTCTTGCCAATTAAATCTTCCCTTTTGAAACCTGTTATATCTTCAACCCTAACAGTAATTTCCAGAAATTTACCCTTTTTGTCAACAATCACAACAGGATCGACTGAAAGGTCAAACAAGGTTTCAAAATGTTTTTCGGATTCGCGAAGGTTCTGCTCCGCCTGCTTTTGTTTGGTGATGTCTAAAATGGAAACGACACTTTGTTCAGTGCCTTGTATGGGACTGATATCAAGAAGGGCATCCCGTATTTCTCCCTTTTTATTGACAAGTTTTACTTCATATTTTTTTGGAGCCAATTCGGGATTCTGACGTCTGAGTTCCTGATTCTTCAGCATCTTCTGCAAACTCTCAGGAGCGACATATTGAACCCATTTCTGTCCAATAAGTTCAGCAGGAGTATAACCCGTAACAGAATAACACTCATTGTTTGCCATAAGGATAGTAGTATCCTCTTCAACAATCAATGTTGCAGTGCCAGTAGATTCAAAGATAGCCTGATATTTAGCTTTACTATCCCTCAGCGTTTCTTCCAGTCGTTTTTGTTCCGTGATGTCGCGTGCAATATGGATTGCCCCAATAATTGCGCCCTCATTATTCCGCAACGGCGAAGCAGTGACCGAGAACCATCCATCTGATGCACGCCCTGAAAGCATTTTGACCCGATAATCTTACCAGATGAAGCTCCCACCCGCTCACTCATAGCCTGATTGGCACGCATAATAGTATGGTCACGGTCAAGAATGCAGATAAGGTCGGGAGAATTATCAAAAATGTGCTCAAAATCGATTTCACTGAAGGTAGGTTGGTTCATTTTATCCATTTATATAAATTTTATGGAGCCAAAACAATATTAATTGAAATGCTTTTGCATCATCGCCATTAATAGGTCTTTGTCAATAGGTTTTGAAATATAATCATTACATCCTGCCGCTATTGCTTTTTCCCTGTCACCTGAAAGTCCATAGGCTGTTTGTGCAATAATAACCACATCTTTATTAAATTTTCGGATTTGACGCGTGGCTTCATCTCCATTCATTTCGGGCATTCTGATATCCATCAGAATCAAATCAATGTCAGGATTTTTGCGGCAAATTTCAATGGCTTCAACTCCTGTTCGCCCAATTAAAATTTCTTTACATTGTTTTTCCAATACCGTTGAAAGGAACGATTCCGATGATTCGTCATCTTCCACGATTAATATTTTCAGGTTTTCAATCTGAGTATCTACTCCTATTTCTGAAGAAACATCTTTAATGTCGATTTTAAACTCCGTTCCAGCATTATCAGGAATGGTGAAATAAAATGTTGAACCCTTCCCAAGCTCACTTTCTACCCAAATTTTTCCACCCAGCATTTCCACATAAGATTTCGAAATGGATAATCCCAATCCTGCACCATCATAAGTTCGGGACATTGATTCACTGCCTTGCCTGAACCGTTCAAAAATGATTTCCTGTTTTTCTTGATGAATGCCTTCACCTGTATCTTGCACAAAAAATTCAAGGTATTTGCCTTTCTTTTCAAAGCCAAATTCAATGGAGCCTGTTTGGGTGAATTTAATGGCATTTTTGACGAGGCTAGTCAGGATTTCATAGATTTTCTCGCGGTCTGTATTAATGACGGTTTCTTTTGGCAGCACGGTGTTATTAACTAAAAGCTGCAATCCTTTTTTTTCAGCCTCTGGGATAAAGGTAGTATGAATTTTTTCTATTTGTTCGTTCACATTTGTCTTTGAAATTGAAACTTCCATTTGCCTCGATTCTATTTTTGAGATATTGACAATGTTAGTGATTATGTTGAGCATACGGTCGCTGCCGATCTCAATGTGTTTGATATACTCTTTCTGTTCTAAACCTGTTAACTCAAGTTCTTTCAGTAACTGGGCAAAACCCAAAATGCCATTCATAGGCGTTCTGATTTCGTGGCTCATATTACAAAGAAAAGCGGATTTCAGGCGGTCGCTCTCTTCGGCTTTTTCAAGGGCGTTTATTAAATCTTGTTCGACTTTCTTACGCTCAATTGAAACACCTACCTGCTCTGCGATAAATTCGAGTATTTCCATATCTGAGTTATCATAGGCATTTTCGTTAGTATAACTTTGAATAGCAAGCACCCCAGTTACTTTACCTTCAATTTTTAAAGGCACACCAAGCCATATTTCTGCATCTGTTCCGAACATTTCAATATCACCTGACTTTTCTAATTTCCTTAATATTTCTTTGGTAGCCAGCAGAGGTTTTTTGGTTTTTATGACATAATAGGTCAATGTTTTTCCTGCTGGAATGGAAGTAACCTTATCCTTTTCGTCAACAAAAAATGGTAATGAAAGTGTATTGGTTTTATGGTCGTAAAGGGCGATATAAAAATTAGTGGTATCGATGATAGTTCCCAGTTCTTTCCTCACCAGATCAATTAATTGTTCAAGATTATCAGTTACACTGACAGCATTGGAAATATTGTATAATATCTTTTGAATTTGTTCAGCCCGTTTGAGGCCGGTGATATTGATATCTACCCCTCTGTAACCAAGCAGGTTCCCGTTGTTGTCAAGTATAGGAACTCCGCTAGTCGAAAGCGACACAATTCTACCATCTTTACTTAGGTTACGATTAATAAATCCCCGAAATGGTTGTCTTTGTTTGAACACTTTAAGTGCAGCATTCTTTAATTCTTCTCGTTCTTCTGGAAGAAAAAAGTCATAAAAATGTTTCTTGCCTATTATTTCTTCAGGCTTATAACCTAACGAATTTTCTGCAACGTGACTGGCATAAGTGTACAAACCATTTGAATCTACTTCCCATATCCATTCCTGAGAATTTTCAGATATTTGCCTGAAACGCTCTTCAGAATTCATCAACCTTTCTTCTGTCTGTTTACGCTCAGTCATATCGGTTATTACTCCGATTAGTCCAACTACGCTGCCTTCATTATTCTTTATTGCATCCGCGCGCTCAAAGGCAGGGAATACGCGCCCACTTTTCGTTACCATTTCCAACTCACCTGCCCACGATTTCCCGCTCATAATATTGTCGAACATTTCCTTGGCAACCTTTGGGTCTTTTACTACTATTGATCCACCCCCTGCTGCTTCTATTTCTTCGGCAGTTGCATATTCGAATAATTCGGAACAAGCCTGATTCTGATAGATATGGTGTCCCTCGGAATCGGAAATCCCAATGGCATCGCTTGTGGATTCAACTGCTTTACTTATAAAGAGTAGTTTCTCTTCAGACTGCTTGCGGTCGGTGACATCAAGAACAGAACCAACCAGATTTGTGCAACGTCCTTTGTCATCAATAACAGGGGCGATGCTGACTTCGCCTGTCAACCGCCCTTGAGGGTATTCAGAGATTTCTTCCCAGCGAATGATTCTGTTCTCGTCAATTGCCTGTTTGTACTTTCCCAGCACTATCGTCAGAGATGGTTCGGGAATCACTTCGTTC
>JACKQG010005766.1_pt1 | contig 13440 bp, 8 predicted proteins | sample 8237621 | NCBI WGS metagenome assembly JACKQG01 (sample SAMN15677084, study PRJNA649215) | marine metagenome | biome: marine; feature: Black Sea; material: saline water; isolation source: suspended particulate matter (SPM) from the Black Sea western gyre | collected 2013-06-09/2013-06-10 | depth...
AAACAACCGGATTGTTTGGTCATTATGATGATAATGATATGGTTTATTTAAAAGTAAAGTACAGTTTTTAAATTCTATAGGATAATCCTGAAAATATAAAAGTCTGATTTAATTGCCCATCAATAATAAAATCGAATGCAGAATAAAAATATAAATGTTTTGATATAGATTGATCAAATGAAATAGAAAAGGAATGTTGAGTAAAGTCAAAAGGATTAATGCCATACCCATATTGATATAATTCATATTCTATAAAAATTGATTTTTTATTATTAATCTCCCAATCATACTGAAATTTATTTTGTAAGCCATTAATAATATCATTTTTTATCCAATTTAAATTCCACCCCAAAATATATTTTTCTTTTATTTGATGTGATTGATAGTTAAATCGAAGTAAGTATGCTATTTCACTTGAATTTTGGATACGAATATTTGAACCAATTTGAAATTGACCAATTTTGGGAATTGAAAATCGAATTGAATTTAGCCATCCAGAGCGAATTTCATTGGAAATTAAGGAATCCTGTGTACTTTCATCATTTGTAAAATATATAGGATTAATTCGCATTGAATATTTCGATTGGAAAACAATACCAAATATTGCTTTATATCGGATTGAAAGTTGGGAAGAGGTCAATTCAAAATAAGAAGAATGATTTAACTCTTCTCGATAGTAATCAGTTAATTGCCAAATATTAAATTCTAAATTATTATTATATCGACCTTTTATCTTAAAAAAGAAAAATTCTCTTAGTGGGATATTTTCTTCATATTGTCCTACTATACTTCCCGTACCGTTTAATGTTAAATTGTTTAATTTTTTATTTATTGTAGAGTAAACACCTATTTTTTTCTGCAAGTAATTGGGTTTATAAGACTCATTATCAGGCTGAAAACCAAATAAAGCACCAATGGAATATGATTTATTTTTTCGCCATTGTGTCAAAATTCCATCTGTAGCACCAATGCCAGATAACTCTGCAGTAAATACTCTGCCAGCTTGTAAAAAGATTCCCTTTTTTCTCGAACCAAAATCTAGTTTAGCTTGATAAAGTATAAATTTTCCCGTATTTGAATTTGATTGTCCAAAAGCAAAAAAATGAATGGGAAATGGATTATTTATTGCCAAACCATATTGAAGCGATTGGTATAGCATAGGTTCATTTGATATTGTATTATAATTTGTACGAAATGAAATAGTACCATGTTGAGATAATTTGATATTTTGTTTTGGCGTCTCAACGGGGTTATTTACAACAATTGGATTAATAATAATATTATTCTCATTATCAACATTTCGGTTATCATTAATTTTTAAAATAACAATGTCACCGAGTTTAAATTCTAATTGAGAAGAAATTTTATCTGATACCGATGAATTTGTTGCAACATGAGAAACAATTACAGAGCCAAGAAAATCGCCCCTTCTTGTGATTTTTAAAGTATCTCCAATAATAATATTTTGTTTACTTCCAATATCACAATAAACTTGATCAACAGTAAGATAAGTAATTTTACCTTTAACTATTTCAATATCATCTGCAAAAAGTCCTGTGAAAAATAATAAAGTAATAATGTTAAAATATTTAATCATCGTCACCTTGCGGATGGCAATTAAAACATGCACTACTTTCATAAATAAATCCATTTTCATCATCATGTTCTTCTTCCATTTTTGATTTTCTATGTTTATGACACACACCATTTAATCCACATGAAAATTGTGTATAATCATTTGGTGAAATATGACATTCAGAATTACATGATGTCCATTCACCTTTATGTTCACCTGAATAAATTGGAAAAAATATATCATGTTTTGACATATCTGAAGGAATAAAAGTTCTCGTATTATGGCATAATTCACAATTTTGATTTTCAGGATGAATTCCTATTGAAACTTGCGATTCATATTCTATTAAATGGCATGAAATACATTCAGTAGATAAAAACTCGCTTGAATATTGTGAATGGCATTCATTACAATTAATAAATTTATGTGCACCCACTAAAGGAAACATTGTCATTTCATGTGCTGACCATTTCCCTGCAAAATTCCATGAATTAGCATTATGACATTGGTTACAATCTTGCCCATATCGATTATAATGTATATCTAAATGGCAATCCTCACATTTATTTTCAGAATTTGAAAACAGATGTATTTCTTTAATTGTTTCACCTTGATGACATTGAATACAATTTGCAGATTTATGCATACCGTTCAATTTAAATTGAGTTAAATCATGATTAAAAATTAATGGGTTTAGTAATGGTAACCAATTACCTGAATAATGACAATTATCACACTTTAAAGATTTATTAATAATTGAATTATCAATATATTGTTGAGAGAATACAGTTGCAAAAAGGAATAAATAAATCATTTATTAGGTTTATTATTTACATTTTTTAAAATATTCCAAGGTACTCTTTTCAAAATTCGATTATGAAAATTATTAATAATTATATCATCTTCTTCACCATTCGGGTGGCAGTCAAAACACGCTGAACTTTCATATACATATCCGTTTTCGCCTCCATGTTCACCATCCATTTCAGACTGACGGTGTTCATGGCAAACACCATTTAATCCACATGAAAACTGAGAAAAATCATCTGAAACAATATGACATTCAGCCGTACATGAACTCCATTCACTACGATGTTCACCATTATAAATTGGAAAATAATCATTATCATGATTATAATTTAAATCATCCCAATCATCTACCTCATGGCATGTTTCACAAGTTGTGGGAAAATCATTATCATGTTCTTCATTAAACTCATCTTCATGACAATTGAAACAACCATCTGAAATATTATTATGAGAAAATGTAGCTTCTTCCCAAGTTTCTGTACTATTATGGCAATCTTCACATTGTGTAGAAAAACCATCATGAGGTGGATTCTCAGCTAACTCAAATTCTGATTCATGGCAAGAGTTACAGTTTTCTGAAATATTACTGTGATCAAATTCAGCACCTTCCCATGTTGTAATATCCGTATGGCAATTAATACATGATGTAGATAATTGAGAATGATTGGGGTTCGTTGCATTTTCATAATCAATTATATGGCATGATTCACATACATCATTTACCATGTGCATAAAAATATCAGGTTCCCATCCTAATGTTTCATGACATAAACTACAATAATTTTCTGGATATTGATACAGTTGATGATTGGGGTTCTCAGCTTGTTCATAATCCTGTAAATGGCAACTTTCACATTCTTGAGATGTATTATTATACTGTTGAGATGCATGGCAGGATTCACAACTTGCTATTAAATGTAGTCCATTTAATTCATAACTTGTCTGAATTAAAGAATGAATAAATGGGTCTATCGCCCATTCATTTGTACTTACATGGCAAAGGCTACAATTATCATTTATATTTCCATTCCCATGGGGTGGATTTTCAGATTCAATATATTCAGGTTGATGACATTCTTCACAATCATTCCCTGTAAAATCACTATGTAGAAATAAATTATTTCCCCAATCTAAATCATTATGACATTTTTCACAATCTTGATTTATTACATGAGTCGAATGATCATAATTAGATTGAGTTGAATTCGAAGATGCAATTCCATTTTCATTATGACATCCTTCACATGAATTTGGTAAATTATAATTCCCTTCACTGTGGCATTGTTCACAATCTGCTAATTGATGGGAGCCAGATAAAATAAAACCTGTTTCATCATGGTTGAATTCTGCACCTCCCCATGTTGTAATATCCGTATGGCAATTAATACACGATGTAGATAATTGAGAATGATTGGGGTTCGTTGCATTTTCATAATCAGGCATATGACAAGATTCACAGGCATCATTCACTACATGTAAAAAATTATTTGACCAATTGTTTGAATCATGGCAATTGCTACAATATTGAGTTGGATATTGATATAGTTGATGATTGGGGTTCTCAGCTTGTTCATAATCCTGTAAATGGCAACTTTCACATTCTTGAGATGTATTATTATACTGTTGAGATGCATGGCAGGATTCACAACTTGCTATTAAATGTAGTCCATTTAATTCATAACTTGTCTGAATTAAAGAATGAATAAATGGGTCTATCGCCCATTCATTTGTACTTACATGGCAAAGGCTACAATTATCATTTATATTTCCATTCCCATGGGGTGGATTTTCAGATTCAATATATTCAGGTTGATGACATTCTTCACAATCATTCCCTGTAAAATCACTATGTAGAAATAAATTATTTCCCCAATCTAAATCATTATGACATTTTTCACAATCTTGATTTATTACATGAGTCGAATGATCATAATTAGATTGAGTTGAATTCGAAGATGCAATTCCATTTTCATTATGACATCCTTCACATGAATTTGGTAAATTATAATTCCCTTCGCTGTGGCATTGTTCACAATCTGCTGATTGATGAGAGCCAGATAAAATAAAACCTGTTTCATCATGGTTGAAACCTACTCCTGCCCACTTAGATATTGAATGGCATTCCTGACAATTTTGGCTATATTGCATTGTAATATGTGATGGCGAATTTGAATATTGTCCTATACCTGTGGACATAAAATCATCAATATGACAACTTTTACATTCAGTTGAAACTGAAGAAAATTGACTTGTTGTATTAATATGACATTCATTACAATTAATATTTTGATGTCCTTTTATTAACGGAAAACGAGTTTGATTATGGTTAAATTTTCGCTCATCAACATCCCATGAATTTTCATTATGACATTGCTCACAATCACTTCCCAATTCCTGCAAGTGTATATCAATATGGCATGAATTACAATTTGAATTCCCAAAATGGAAATTATGTTTTTCCTCAATTGTATTTCCCAAATGACAGTCATTACATCTTTGTATTTTATGAACACCATTTAATGAAAATCCTGTTTCACTATGAATAAAATTAGAATATGTAAGTTTATCCCATCCTCCCGAAGAATGGCAATCACTGCATGGTATTGAAGTTAATTCATTATCAATCTGTGATGAAATCAATAGTGAAAAAATAAGTGTTAAGCAAATGTGTAAATTTTTTAATTTCATTTAATTTCATCCGTGAATGTATGACAATCACTACATTGACTTGCAATTGGTGAATATCTTACAAATGAGCCATCACTATCTAATTCTGATATATGACAATCATTACAATTTAAATCTTTATGACGACCATCTAATGGAAATTTACACTTTTGATGATCAAAATTAACATGTGAAAATAATTCTGTATTATGACATTTTTCACAATCATTATTATAATTTTGTTTAAATTGATTTCGATGAATATCATTATGACACACATTACAAGAATAATTTTGCCATGTAAATTGTGTAGTTAGAATATTTGTTTTAGGTGAATAAGATTCATGGCATTTATTGCAAGGAACAGCTAAATGTGAACCATCTAATTTTAAACGAGATAATTGATGCATTGCTGTTGTAAAAATAGATGGAATAAAATTATTCACATTATGACAATACTCACAATCACTCCCATTTTTTCTGTTTTCAAATTGACCATAATGTTTATCTTCATGGCATTGATTACATTGATCAAATTGAGGAAGTTTACCTGAAAGTATTTCTAAATGACATTCGTTACAATTAACATTTTCATGTTTACCATTTAATGAGTAATTAGTTGCTGAATGATCGAATGAAATTAAATCTTCATTCCAATTATTTGATGTATGGCAAGTTTCACAAGTTGGACCATATGCACCTTTATGAAATGAATCTTCATGACAATTATTGCAATTTTCAAATGCCATACCTGTTAATTGCATAATTTTTCTGGAGTTTTTTTCTTGAATCGGATGACATTTTTCACAATCCACTTTTAAATGTGAGCCCGTTAATAAAAACTGAGATTTATTATGATCAAATTCATTTTTCGCTAATTCCCAATCGTCTGTATTATGGCAAGAACTACAATCATTTGATATTTTATCCTCATGAATATTTTCATGACAAGAATAACAATCAGTTTTTAAACCAAGAAATGTTCTATCTAAAACATCAAACTGAGTATATTCATTAGCCCAATCAATTATGGAATTATCTTTTATAAATTTTTCGGTATGGCAATTTTTACATTCAAGGGACTTATGTTCACCTGTAAGTATATACCCTGTTTCACTATGATCAAATTTTTTAATATCTTTTGGCCAATATACCAATTCAAACTCTTCACCATTATGGTCAGAATGGCAACTTCCACAATCTTCTTTTTTATCCTTATGAAACCCTTGATTTGCATCAATTCGTAATTTTAATGGATGATGACATTCATTACACCCATCTGAAATTTCTCTATTTCCAATTTCATGGCATTTAATACAATTTAAATTCCCTTCGAGAAATTGATGATATTTAGATAATTTTCCTGGCGAAAATTGTGCAAATATTATTAATGGAAAAATGAATATAAAATTCCAAAATTTCATAAGCTAAACTGCAACTTCTATTTTTTTTCCAAATTCAATTCCGATTTGATTTAATAAAGGAAATGGTAATTCTCCTCCTGCAAAAATAAAAACAAATTCATTTTCTATTTCTAAATTTGTATCAGATGTTTTTAATGTAACTGTTTTTTCATTTATGCTAATTGGAGATGAATTAAAAATAACTTTTAATAATTTATCTGAAATTGCATTTTCAATATTTTTTTCATTCCGTGCTTTTAATCTAAAAAAATTATCTTTACGATAAGAAATAGTAACCATATTTCCAGATTGATGAGCTAATCCTAATGCTGCTTCAATTGCACTATCTCCCCCACCTACAACTAATATTTTTCTATCTTTATATGTTTCTGCATCTATTAGTTTATACATTACTTTACTTAATTCTTCACCTTGAATATTTAGTTTGCGAGGTGTTCCTCTTCTTCCCAATGCCAAAACTACTTTATTTGATTCTAATAATCCATTTGATGTTTCAATTTTAAAACCGTCTTTATCTTTATTAATTTTTAAGAGTTTACAATTTGATTGTAAATTAATATTCTGAGATTTAATAATTTTCTCCCAGATATGAAGCAATTCCTCTTTGCGATATTCACCCTTATTTAATTTTCCATATAATGGTAATTCAATATGCTGAACTAATGCAAGTTTTCGTCTTGGATAATGAAGAATTGTCCCACCAATTGTATCCTGATCTATCACCAAATAATTTAGACCAAGTTCTTGAGCTCTTAATGCACTCGCTATTCCAGAAGGACCAGTTCCAACAATTACGACATCATAAATTGATTTAGCTTTTATAGATATACATTTATTTATATGATTAATTGCATCAATACCATGACTAATTGCATTTTTAATAAGAGCGAGACCACTTAATTCACCAACGATATAAATTCCATTAATATTTGATTCAAAATTAGATGATAATTGGGGGATATCTTCTCGTTGGCTTATATCTCCTAGCCCAACCTCAATTGCACCAATTGGGCATTCTTCTGCACATTTCCCATGACCGATACAATGACTTCCATGGATGATTGTTGCTTTTCCATTTATAAGCCCTAAAACATCGCCTTCAGGACAAGATTCAACACAAATCCCACAACCAATGCAAAGTGATTGATTTATGATTGGATGTTGTAATAGTGCTTTATCCTGTCTTTTTGATCGTGTTTTTTCTAATCGTATTTTAGTTTTTGCTTCTTTCGCTTTTATTGAATGTATATATGGTATTAAAAAGGATAAAATTATAACAAGACCAATTGCCCAAGAAATAAATAATTCTGAATTCATCAATAAATCCATGTATATCCCAATGACACAGCAATTGCAATATGGATAAACATTATTACCAGCATTGTATAAGCAAATGGTTTATGAATAACATGCCAATAATGAAATAATTTTTGAGCAGTATTCCAAAATGCAATTTGTCTATTCATTTTAACTATTTGCATTAAAGAAAACTGAAATTCCTTCAAATCTGAATTGGATATTTTAGTCGTTTCCTGAATTACGGAAATAATATGTTTCCTTCTAAACCACCCTGTTAAATCAATAAAGAAAAGCGTGAAAACTCCCCACATCCCATTCTTTTCAATTTGATTACCACCTGACAAGCTATATATTATTCCAATAGTTTCATTAGACAAATCATAATCTTTTTTAAATTTTTCAGTAATTTCATTCACTTTAGAATTAAAATCATTTCGTGTTATTTCTTTACCGTTTACATGATGAGGGATTTTAATATAAATATATCGTCCAATAAAACCACTTAATGCAACTGCAATCATTGACCAATATGAAATTGAAACTAACCCACCAAATTTTAAAGCAGTATGAAATGTGACAAGTATGGGTCCAGTTATTCCTAAAAAAATATGATAATTTAGCCACGTTGGCAAATTACCCCAATTACGAAAAAACTTTATTCGCTTTCTCAATGAATAAACAAACATGATAATCATCATGCTTCCACCAAGAATACCTAAACCATGCCCAATCATTCCCCCAGGCTTCCATAATTTATGGTCAACATGATGTGGTCGCATTAATTGGTCTGTAAATAAATAATCACTTGATTCTATGATAATCCAAATCGTGAATAGAATAAATCCAAGTGTTAGAAGTGTTAATATTATTTTATGTATTTTTTTCAATTAATTTTTACATTTATAAATTAATAAAACATAACATTGATGAATTTTTACCTAAAATTCATATTGTAAATTAAAGGATAAATGATAAAAATAATTATTAAATAATAAGAATAAATAGAGGAAGAATTAGATTATTCATCTAATCTATTTGTTGGTCAAAAATAATTTATAAATGAAATTATTTTATTAAAATGATTTTCCAATAATCCAAAAGAAAGCAGCAATTAAACAAATTATTGAAATAAATATTTTTTTTAAATTAAACGAATTTTTCAATGATTATTCCTATAATTATTAATTACCCAGTATCAATTCAATGGCAATAATTATATCGGCAACATTTATTACTCCATCTAAATTTAGATCGGCATCCATATTTATGGGATCAATATCTAATATAATATTTACCATAATCAAAATATCAGCAACATTAAAATCAAAATCATTATTTAAATCAACAGTTGGTAATGTAACAGTTATTTCTATAATAGATTGACTTGGTCCATATACAGCATCAACAGGAACCACAGTTAAAGTGGAATCTATTGAATTCCAAAATTCTAAATTAATTTGATTTCCTTCAATAAATCCAGGATATAATGATCCACCAGCACCGCAATTATCATGAGTTCCAAAAGCAAATAAAGTACCTACATTGCCTTGCAATGTACCACTACCAACAAGTATATCACCATAGGTTGGTTCACAACCAATACCATTTAATTGACCAGCTGTATCAAATAAACCAATATTATCTCCAATATCTGAACGGCTACTTCGATCAAAGTTAATAATAATAAAATTAAAAAAACCATTACCATCTATATTATAGTCAGATATATATTCCTCATAAATGTCATATAAACTGGTTGAAAAATATTCACCCTCATCCCAATCGTCCTCATCTTCATCATCTGGAATACCATCATTGTCATCATCATCATCTTCATCATCAGGAATACCATCATCATCTTCATCAAAATCCCAATTACTATCAGAACAACCCACAATATCATCCCAGAAACACATGGGGATTGCATTACATAAATCAATTAATAAATCTGCACATGCTGCATCATCTGGTGTAAAATATGCCGTTTCAATAATAAAATTATCTGAAGTAAATAATTCAGCAATTATTAATTCTGATACCGGCATTAATTCTAAGGGTAAATTACCATCTTCTGAGTCATCCGAAGCAAGATTAAATTCAAAATTTCCTTCATCATCAGTTGAAAAATTATAAATAATACTATCATTAAATCGAATATAATAAAATTGATTAAAACTTAAGTTTTCAAGTTCAAATTCCATTTTATTAACATTATTATCAGCTATTTTTACTTTTACTTTTCCATAATAAGTAGATTCATCATTTTCATTTCCACCAAATAATGCACGAGCTTCATAATTTTCATCATCTTCGTCGTCGTCATCTTCATCTTCATCATCATCCCGATTAAAATTACTTTTAATATCATAACCATTTGAAATATCTGAATTTAATTCTATTGTTTTTTCCGTATATTTTATATTTACAATTTGATTGTCGAAATTTATTCCTTCAATTGCATATATAAAACTTAAAATAAAAATGAATAAAATATTTAAATATTTCATGATTTAACCCCTTACCAAATTCATAATTTTACCATTTGGTTATTATTTGTTAATTTTAAAATCCCAGGATAACTAATCCCTAATTTATCAGCGACTACTCGTTTATTATGTTTATTTTCAGAAAGTAAACAATTTATTATTTTTTGATCAAATTCTTGATTAATTAATTTCCAATCCGTTTGATCTGTTTCTTTTAGATAATTTTCAATTTCATTGGGAACAATAAATGCATCTTTAATTTCAGACTTTAATTGATATAATTTTCGTACAGAAATATTATGATTTTGGGACATTGAATTAACAGATTCTCCTTTTTCTGAAAGTAAGGTAAATAAACTTTTTTGAAAAATCTCTCTTATTTCATTTAATGATTTATCTTTTGAAAATAAAAATTCAGATGAAGATTCTGATTTAGATTGATTATAAATTTGGTCTTTATATTTTTTTAAGAACGGTAAATAATTTTTTATTGCCTTTCGAATATCACCTCTGCATTCAAAATTATTATCAATTAATTCAATAGCTGTTTGATAAGCTTGTTCAAAATATTCATTTGCAGTACTTATATTAGATTTTTGTTCATTGCATTTTCCTAAATAATAACTAATACCAGGAATTAAATAAAACACCCCAGAATTAAATGCAATTTTATGAGCTTGTTTAAAATATTTTTCAGCAGTGTTTATATCTTTTTTATGATTATAAATAAATCCAATATTTGCAAGTGTAAAACTTTGTGTATATGAACTATCTGCCATTTCAGCAGTTTCTCTTAATGTATTAATTCCACCATTAAAATCACCCATTGCGAATTTCCACATTCCAATATCATGGTGAATAGCAGATTTAATGTGTTGATAGCCATTTATCTCTGTAATTTCTATTCCCTTTAAATAATAATCCATTGCAATATCAAAATCTTTTCGCTTACCATAAAGGTTACCAATTGTTTTAAAATGATATGCAAGGGTTGAATGGCTATTTATTGATTTAAAATATTCTGAAGATGTTATTAATCCCTCTAAGGATCCATTTTTATTTTGACGAGATAATTGAACTAACCTGTAATAATCAACTAATTTTAATAAATATTTAGATTTTGTATATCGTGGGATTGTTTCTAAAATTAATATTGCTTTTGAATGGTTATTAATTATTCCAAGGAAACCAACCATTTCTAATAAAATAAATGCATGAACTTCTTGATATTGCTCAATATTATTCTCTATTAATTGATGAGCATAACCTAAGGTTTGGGACCCTTTAATAAAATCACCATCTCCAATATAACATTTTGCTAATCCAACATATAGCGACGCTAATTTTCCAGGATCCGATTCATTATCAAGTAATAATTGAAGATGTTCTTGTGTATCTGGAATCGTTGATTGGTTAAACTGAGAAATATGAGCTGTAAATTCAATCCATCTCACATTTTCATTTGGATTAACACTAACCAACTTTGATTGGTTTTCTGCAATTTTATTATTAAATATTTCTGGTAATTTTATCATTTTTATTATTTCTTAAATTTCCTAGTTAAAAAACCTCCACTCGAATTATTTCAAGTGGAGGTTTTATTGATAAAGTAAGACAAATAACTTAACTTTAACAAGAGGAGATGGAAATTATTTTAATAAAGTCATTCTTCCATTTTGCTGAACATTACTACCATTTATTTGTGTTGTGATATTATAAATATACATACCACTTGGCATTTGACCAGCATTCCATGTAATTGAATTTAATCCAGCAGACATTTCTTGTGAACCTAATGTTTCAACAAGTTGACCATAGATATTATAAATAGCTATTGAAACAATTCCTGACTCAGGTATTGAGAAAGAAATAGTTGTCACAGGATTAAACGGATTTGGATATGAACCCATTAATTCAAAATTATCACTTATTATTGAAAGTTTTTCGAATGTATTTCTTCCACTATTATCAACAATAATTGCTGACTCAATATTCATATTTCCGCTGAAAGTGAATAAATCAGCCGTTTGTATTGTACTTCCATCAATTGAAACTGCTAAGAATGTAGTTGAATTATATTTAACAATCCAATTTTCTGGAATATTATTTTCAATAATGTTCAACATTCCAGTGTATTGAAGTTGAATACCCATTATATTGCCATCTGTATGTAATGAAATCTCATTATTTGATATACTTAATTCACTTGCACTATTTGTAAACTCTCTATTTGAAGAACCTAAAATAGTTTGAACCATTTGTACAATATCAACAACATTCACATTACCGTCTGCATTAAAGTCATAAACTTGACTATATTCAACAAAGTCAAAGATATAGTTTACAACCATAACAATATCAACTATATTTAATAGCCCATCATTATTTACATCACCAGCAAATGTTGTATTTTCAAGAACTACACATGCACCATATTCTACAGATAATTCTTCTGCATTTGCACCACTCACGATTCCTTCATTTAGACAAAGTTCTGTTCCTTCAGCACCATTAAAAGATAAGTTTGTTAAAACTCCCTCACCAGCTGAAATGGATGATCCATCAAACGAAAATCCTAAAACAATATTATTTACAGCACCGATTGATACATTCCATGCTAAATCACCAGAAGCACCACCTTCAGCAACAGTATAAGCAAAAGCGTCGTCACTTGCAGTTGTACCAAATTGATAACCAGAAATATCACTTGTACTTGAGTATAAAATTTCTATTGTATTATCTACTAAATTATATGAACCGAAAGATAATGTAATATCCGCTGGACCAACAACAACTTCATAATCACATGAACCATCATCAAGTGTAGCTTCAGCATTATAATTTAATGCTTCAGAATCTGTACAACCTTCAATATCAGTAGTTGGATTACCACCTTCTTCGTCATCTGGTATTCCGTCACCATCATCGTCATCATCTAGATCATCAGTAATACCATCATTGTCGTCGTCGTCATCAACATCATCAGGTATTCCGTCACCATCTGTATCTACATCTGAATCATCATCAGTTGCATCATCTTCGTCTGCATCGTCGTCGTCTGCATCATCGTCGTCTGCATCATCATCGTCTGCATCGTCGTCGTCTGCATCATCATCGTCTGCATCATCATCGTCCGCATCATCGTCAGAGTCGTCATCTGAATCGTCGTCTGAGTCAT
>JACKQG010005769.1_pt1 | contig 13436 bp, 20 predicted proteins | sample 8237621 | NCBI WGS metagenome assembly JACKQG01 (sample SAMN15677084, study PRJNA649215) | marine metagenome | biome: marine; feature: Black Sea; material: saline water; isolation source: suspended particulate matter (SPM) from the Black Sea western gyre | collected 2013-06-09/2013-06-10 | depth...
TTCATCTGATAATTTTTTAATTGCATCCATATTACAAGGAATTCCAAATATACGAACAGGTATTATTGCTTTTGGTTTTTTACCTAATGCAGTAGAGTTAAGAATAGCCTCTTCTAATAATAAAGGATCCATATTCCACGACCCTTCTTCTGAATCAATAAAAATAGGTTCAGCTCCACAATAAAGTATAGGATTAACTGTTGCTACAAATGTTAATGAGGAACATAAAACATAATCCCCTTCTTTAACTCTTAATGCTCTTAATGCTAAATGTATGCCTGCTGTGCATGAGGTAACTGCTACTGCATGCTTTGCACCAGTATATTCTTTAACAATATCCTCAAACATATTTAAGTGTGGTCCAATCGGAGCAATCCAATTATCTTTAAATACATCTTTAATATATTCTAATTCATTGCCTGACATATGAGGCGGTGATAAGTAAATCTTTTTCATAACTTTATTTTAACAGGATTACCATAAGCAGTGATTCCGTCTGGTAAATTTTTTGTAACAACTGAACCTGCACCAATCATACAATTTTTACCAATTTTAATATAAGGTAACACTACTGCACCTGCCCCAATAAATGTACCTTCTCCGATTTCTACACCACCACATAACGTTGCATTAGGTCCTATAAAACTAAAGTCTCCCAAGACACAATCATGATCTACAGAAGCTGCTGTATTAATTATACAATGTTTTCCTATTTTAGTACCAACTTGAATTACCGAACCATGTAAAATTTGAGATCCTTCACCAAGATTAATATTAGCATCAACTATGGCTGAATTATGTGTTACTGTAATATAGCAACTATTACCTAATAATTCTGCTACTTTTTTTCTGTTTTTATTATTCCCAATTGCAATTATCCAATCACCTTTAATATTATTGTTATAAGGATCAAAGTCTCCTACTTCCTTTTCATAACTTTCATCATTCCAAAAATTTATTTGTTTTAAGTGAGCCTGTGATAAAATAGAATTAATAACACTGGCATGCCCACCTTTTCCGTAAATATTAATCATTGCCTTCTCTTTTAAATTCTGGAACAATACTTTTCATTAATAAAAGTATCTTATAAAAATCATTTGATCTTATTTTAGATAGCTTTTCTATTTTAGGTATTAAAGTTTTAAAATCATATTCTTCATGATTTAATTTCATTATGTTATGATCATTTGTAGGAATCATATTTTCGCCATTACATAATAGCTCTTCATATAATTTTTCACCTGGTCTTAAACCTATGTATTTAATTTCAGCATCACTTTTAAGATGTTTAATTAAATTTTTTGCTAAATCTGTAATACTCACAGGTTCTCCCATATCAAACAGAAACACTTCACCACCCTTTCCTAATACACCTGCCTGTAATACTAATTGACATGCCTCAGGTATAGTCATAAAATATCTTATAACTTCTTTATGAGTAACACTCACAGGACCACCTCTTTCAATTTGTTTTATAAATGTTGGAATTACTGAACCTTCAGATCCTAATACATTACCAAATCTTGTTACTATAAATTTAGTAGATGATTTTGTTTCTAAGAACTGAGTATATAATTCTGCTATTCTTTTAGTTGCACCCATAACATTCGTAGGATTAACTGCTTTGTCAGTTGACACCATTACAAATTTTTCTACCTCATTCATATATGAAATATTTGATACATTCATTGTACCTAATACATTAGTTTTAATTGCCTCGATAGGATTTGTCTCCATCATTGGAACATGCTTATAAGCAGCTGCATGAAATACTACATTAGGTTTAAAGCTTTCAAAAACTTCTTCTAATCTATACTTATCTCTTACATCACCTATTACATATTTAATATGAGATTTTGGATTTGATCTACTTATCTCTTGTTCTAAATGAAACATTGATGCTTCTGCATTATCAAAAACAGTTACTGATGACGCGCCAAAATTAACAAGCTGTCTTACTATTTCACTACCTATTGAACCTGCACCACCTGTGACAATTATTCTTTTACCTTTAATAAAATCTTTTATTAATTTAAGATCAGTTATTATAGGTTTACGATTAAGTAATTTATTATAATCCAAAATCTTTAAATTTTAAAATGTTAGTTTTTTGTTCTAATAAACCTTTACCAACCATATTATTAATTAATACTGCTTGTGACTTCATTATTCTTTTTGTTGCTTCTCTATAATCTAAAAAACCTGCCCAATCTACTTCTTCTAATTGTAATTGTTTCTTAGGTACTTTTAAATCTTTTAATCCTATTTGTGAAAGATCTGAAATTTGAACAATATAATAATAAACAATCTTATTGCCATATTTTTTTGTACTTACTGTAAATGTATGCTCTGTTTTGTCTATTAGATTCTTAGGAATACTTATACCAACCTCTTCTTTAGTTTCTCTTATAGCTGCATCTAATTTTGATTCACCCTTTTCTATACCACCCTTAGGAATTCCATAAGACCCGAACCATCCTCTTGATGTAGTATGAGCTAATAAAATTTTATTGTCGTATATAATGGCTAAGCCTGCAGATGTTTTAGTTTTCATATATTATTTATTTGAGACACTAACCAGTCTAATTCTACTTGACTAGCCGAATCAGAAATAGCATTATCTGGATCTGGGTGAGTTTCAATAAATACACCATCATATTCAAATATCTTAGCAGCTTGGGCATATTGTTTAGCTAACTTACGACTGCCTCCAGTTATACCTTCCCCAGCCATTTGAGTTGAATGAGTACAGTCTAAAATAACTTTGTCTGCAAATTCTTTCATTACATCAACTCCTCTAAAATCTACAATTAATCTATCATACCCAAAATTAGAACCTCTTTCAGTTACCCATACTTCACAAGTAGGATCAACTTCTTTAATTTTTGCAACTGCATGTTTCATTGCATCTGCAGATAACCATTGGCCTTTTTTAATATTAATAACATTAAAGTTTTTTGCACATGCTACTAAAAGATCAGTTTGTCTACATAAGAATGCAGGTATTTGAATAACATCTACTACTTCGGATAAAGGTAATGCTTGGCTAGCTTCATGAATATCTGTTACAATTCTAATGTTAGGATAATGATGCTTAACAGTTCTCATAATCTCCATCCCTTCTTCTAAACCTGGGCCTCTATCAGAATGTATAGAAGTCCTATTAGCTTTATCAAAAGAACCTTTAAGGTACCAATTTTTACTGCTCATATAACCATCTAGAGTTTTGGCTACTTCTAAAAAGTTATCCTCATTTTCAATACTACAAGGACCGAGTATATAAGTATATTTTTCCATTATCCATCACAACTTAAACATTCTTCCATTGCTGCTTTAGCAATATCTCCTCTTAATACAGATTCAGTTCTCATATAATAAAGAGTTTTAATTCCTTGCTTCCATGCCTCTAAATGAACTTGATTAATCCACTTAGGTGTAGCTTCTTTAGGAAATGCAAGATTTAATGATACAGCTTGATCAACATATTGTTGTCTTATACCACCTTGCTTTATTAAATCTAATTGATTTATTTCCTTAAATGTTTTAAATACATCTTTAAAAGGAACTCCTTCATCAAACTCCGGTACATCTTTACACTTAATTAGCATACCTTTTAAGAAACACCAATCATCTAAAAATTTAAGACCTTGTACAGAGCCACCATCAGCCATAATCTTATCCCATACCTTTTTATTATCATGTCCCATTTTTTCTAAATAACCTAATAATTGCTGGTTCTTCCTAATGAAAGTTCCTTTAGCAGATTGATCGGTCCATATATTTGCAGGTACTGGTTCAATACCAGCAGATATACCACCAGCTAATTTTGAATTAGATACAGTTGGAGCAACGGCTCTCAGGTGAGTGTTTCTAAACCCAGTATCTCTACACCATAGAGGTTCCCCGTACTCCTCAGCAAGATCTCGGCTTGCCCTTTCACTTTCTACTTTTATTTGAGAAAATATATTACGAGTTTCATATTGAGCTTCTAACCCTTCGAATGCAATACCTCTTTGTTGTAAATAAGTATGCCATCCTAATACACCTAAACCTACTGCTCTACCTTTTTCTGCTGTTCTTACAGAGTTTTCAAACCCTTTTCTATATTTAGCTTTTTGTATAAATTCTTCAAGTACACCATCTAAAAACCAAGTTGCATCATAAATAAGATTTGTATTTTTCCATTCATCATATTTAGAAAGATTAAGAGAACTTAAACAACAAACAAAAGAATGATTTTCATCTGTATGCAAAACAATTTCAGAACAGATATTGGTCATAAATACTTTTAATCCGTTTCTCTTATATGCATCAGGATTTTGCTTATTAACATTTCCTCTATACATTATATAAGGTTGCCCAGTTTGTCTACGTTTTCTTTGTACTGCTGCAAATCTTTTTCTAGATTCTGTATCACCTTCCAAAACATTTCTCATAAACTTATCACCGATAACCACACATTGATTTGTATTTAAACATTGCCTATTAATATCGCCTTTAGGTTCTCTGATTTCTAACCATTCCCAAAAGTCTCCATGATCAATACTTAAATTTGTACTAGCGGCGCCTCTTCTTACTGCACCTTGATTAGTTGCAAGAATTGTTGAATCATTAATTTTAATAAAAGGTACTACGCCATCGCTTGTTCCATTATCCGTTATATTAGTTCCGGCTGGTCTAATTTGATTATGGCCTATTCCAACCCCACCTCCATGTTTAGCCAATAACATTAATTCTAAATTCTTTTGGCCTATATCATTAATAGAGTCAGCTACATCAATACCAAAACAACTAATAGGTAAACCTCTTTCAGTTCCAGTGTTACTTAATACAGGTGAGGCTAGATTCAGCCATCCCTTCCAAATGTACTTCATAAACTTATCTGCCATTTCTGGTTTTCTAAGCCTATTAGCTACAGTTGTTGATACTCTCCAATATGCATCCTTTGGAGTTTCGCCAGGTAAACAATACCCTCTTGATATTGTATTTAAATAAACATCTGTGTGGCCCCATTCAGGATAATCAACACCTCTTTCCCAACCTAATTCTTTTTCTATTTGATCTGCTGTCATTCTTTTTGTTTTTTAATTATTACCAAATATCATCCCAATCATCACCTTCACCTGCTTTAGCATAATCAGTTGGCCTGATTGCAAAAAAGTCAGTATGAGTATGCCCACCTGTTAAATGATAAAACCAATCTAAAGCATCAGCTGATTTTTCATCATATTCAAATATTGGATCTAATCCTAATTCTTGTAATTTTTCATTTATTCTTCTGTAAATAAAATTCTTTAAATCAACTGCTTTTAAATTTTCAATATCACCCATTTCAAAAATCTTATCAATATAATCATGCTCCATATCTACCATTAACTTTGCAGCTTCATAAATAGATTCTTTAATATCATCTCTTAATGTTTTATCCTCAGAACACATATGATTAAATAACCTACAGCCCATTTTAGAATGCAATGATTCATCTCTTACAGACCATTTCATTTGTTGACCTATTCCTTTTAAAAGATTTCTCATTTGAAAACTATATAAAACTGCGAAAGAACTATAAAGAGATACACCTTCGGCAAATGCAGAAAATATTGCAAGACTCCTTGCTACTTCCTTTCTTGCATCTTTACTTTCTAATAAATCTTTATCTGTATAATCAGCTTTAGTGGACATTAAGAAATCAAATTTATCAGCCATTGAAGGTTCATGTAAAAATGCAGTATAATCTTCAAGACCTAGAGTTTCATTTAAATAACTATAAGCAACTGCATGAATTGTTTCTTGTGAACCAAACATCATTGCCATTTGTCTTATCTCATGTTTAGGAAACCATTTTGTAACCATCCCAGTCCAATAATCAGATACTGCACATTCAGTTTGAGCAAATCCTAAAAGAATATTTCCTACTAAGTTTTTTTCATGAGGTTTAATATTTTCATTCCAATCTTTTAAATCTCCTTGCATTGATATTTCGGTATGTAACCAAAATGCTTGTGCTTGTGGTAACCAACCATCCAAATAATATTCAGGATATTCAAACGGTTTGTATTCGACGCGATTAGTGAAAAGTTTGCTCATAGTTATTTTATTATTTTAGACAAAACATGCAACTCAGAATAGATGGTTGCATGTCGTTAATTAGTATTGTTTTTTATTTATTCTACTTAAGACATGAGTTTTAGTCATTGTCTTGTTTTTTTAACTCCTGCTCTAAATCGTATGCTTTTTGTTGAAGTCTAAATGATTCCTTCTTATAAGTTTTTCTTTGATCATATAATCTAGTTAATACATCTTTTAAGATTGATCTCTCTGTACTATAAACAGCTCCTGTTACTGACACAATCCTATCATCACCTATTTCCCTATCTCTAATTTCGGGTTTTACTTTTCTGATAAAACTTTCTGGTGAAACATTTAATTGTCTCATAATAGAAGGATATAGTGAAGCAAAATCAAATGCAGCTACAGCATTATGCATTCCTGTTTTAGGTTCTTTTACAAAGGCTCCTTCAAATTGTTGTCTTTTGGTTGGTGGTGCTTTAGGATCTTTTGCCATTACTAAATCTCTAGTTAAAAATTCTCTCGCTAATAGTGCTTCAGTAATTGCTACTGGTGATGCTGCTTTAAATATACTAATCTGAGTCATATGAGCAATAGTTAAAGCAATTTCCATTGTTTTAATTTTTTCATGAATTAAATAAACTAATGCAGTATCAACAGCATTATAAAAAATGTATTTAGGATAATCCTTTTCATACATATCCTGTATTGTTCCGTCATATTTAATTTTACGAATACCTACAACAGCTTCACCTACTGTATCTAATTTAAAATCTTCTTTAATATCAACAGTCCTATCCCATTTTGCATAAATATCTAAATAATCCATTACGCCTACATGGCATGGAAATTCATGTTTACCAAACGTTCTACCTATAGGAGAAGCTATAGAAGGATCAATTCCTAATTTCTTACAACGATTCACAATATACTGCCAGTCAAATTGAACATAATTCCCACCTGTCCTCATAGAAAACTTTTTAACAAAAGAATCCATAAAAGTATAAAGCATATCATACTCATTTTTAAAACATTTAAAAATAAATGAAAATTCTTCACCTATACCTTTAAAATGTTCGTCTATTTGTTTTTGAATTTTAGATTGTGTTTGTCTATCTAAATCTTTTGTAGCTAAAACTATACATTGCTTTTCTGGAGTAACTATACAAATTGCAGTTACTGGATTAGGCGCTTTACTTGGCTCAGGAAATGAATCAGTTACCTCAACTTCAATATCCACAAAAAATGTTTTAGGAAAATGATAACCGAATATAAGCTCTCTATCAGAAAAAGATAGTTGATCCATATATTCAATAATTCTATACTTATTTAAATATCGTGATCTTGCCTTTTTAACAGAACGGCCATCCCAGTTTTTAATTTTAGGATCTGCTTTAGGATCACCTCCTTCACAAACCTCCCAGTTAAACATATCTTCTGGTTGAAGATCATAAGTCTTAAATCTAGTTTTTCCGTCAAGATTAAAATAAGAGACCCATAATTGGCGATCTTCTTGAGTTATGTCTAATAGCATATTTTATTTTTTATAGGTAATGATTAATAATTGTTTTCTTGTCTGTTCCAATTCTCTTCATTCTTAGAAAGATAATAATTATAGAACTCTTTTGGAGAAACACCGATAGCTAAACCTGCATTAAATACAAAATGCATTACATCAATCCATTCCATTTTTAATTCCTTTAAATCACCTGGTGTTAAATCAGATAATTTTTGTTTTCTGATTTCAGGATTTTTAGATTTCCAAGGTTTCCATGCAGCATTACCAACACCGTCTTCGATTCCTCCAACCGCATCTACCATTTCATGTAGCTCATCAATGATTGCATGATTAGTAACCATTAAAAAATCTATAACATCACCTATAGTGAACTCTGAGAAAGGTTTTCTACCTTGCTTTTCAAAATACATATTTTGAGTTTTAGCTTGTAGAGAATAAAGTTCTTCTAATGAATTAACTTTAACATCATATTCTTTCTCTTTCCAATAATCTCTAACATCGAGATCCTTACATTTATTATCAGTGTTTGCCATACTCTTTTTAATTTATTTTTATATAGCTAAAATGTAAGTTTGTTTTATTTTTGTTTAGAGATATATTCTAACATTTGAATATTCCATTTAGGATCAAACCAAAACCTTCTTCCATTCTTATCCATGATATGCCCCATGTTTTTATTGTTATAACATTTGATGAATCTTTCAAATTTTTCTTTATCTGATTGCCACGGATTTTCCCAGTCTTTTAATTGGCCACCACCTAATGAATAAGCTTTTCTTGGTATAGTTGTACATAGTTCTAATACCTTTGGGCAATTGTCTATAACTTCTCTAGCATCCATAAAAGGATTTACTTCAGGTAGCCTATATAAGATCTCAGCTCTAAGATAATTACCAATACCATTAAAATATTTTTGATTCATTAATACTAAATGAATAGGTTGATCAAATACTCTTTTATCTAAATTATTTAATATGTTATATTTAAATTCATCAGCTTCAGTAGTAGGATCTGGTCCACGGTTTGTACTCCATGTTTCACCAGCTTTCCATTTACCAAATCTCCGTACATCAACAAATGATAATGTAGTGCCGTCCTTTCGATAAAATTTTAAATGAGCATGCTTAGATTCTTGGCCAGTATTTGTTAATTTAAAATGACCACTCATTCCCATTGACATTCTAAGAGGGGTTGTTTTATTACCTTCCTTAATATACAAGATTAATTCTTTTCCTCTACTCTCAGCAGATAAACTAAAATAATCTTTAGGGCTTTTTGGTGTTATACAATGAGTTCCTTTATGAGCTGGGTTTTTTTCAATTTTTATATAATGAATCATAGGACCTTTACCTTGGCTGCATTCATTTATATAATCTGCTGTTAATCTAAGTTCTGCTAATTCTGGCATATGTTAATTATTAAATCCTTTAATATGAATATCTAGGTTTGTTAAAAGTTCAGGAGTTCTTACCCCACTACGGTTGATGCTATCTAGTATTTTTTGCTCTGATTTTAAAATCCATGCTATCTTAAAATTATCTACCAGTATTTTATAGATAGGTAATATAAGATCAAGATTATCTAGTTCATAAAGCTTTTTTGCTATTTGAGATATAGGAATAATATGCTCTAAATGAAATATACCATTTTTTCTACCAATATCTTTTAGACCGCTTTTATTTGTTTGTTCTCTCCATGTAATCCACTTTAGCTTTTCCTCAGGATTATCTATATCTAGTTTAATAGCTTCTTGTAGAGCGGCGCTCGAATACATATAAGGGAGACCTAATTCTTTAGGGGTATTACTGTAAAACCTAATAAGTCTTGTTACAGTGTACTTAATCTCTTTATCATCAGGATTATCTTTAACCCATTTCAATAAAGGTTGTAATGTTTTTGCATATAAAATTATTTTCTCTATCATATTAACCTTTCATAATTTTGATTGCATTACGAATAGTTCCATTTACAGATTGAACAGTAATATTTAATTGCTTTGCAATTTCAATAGTTTTCATTTCATTACAATCAATACCGAATTTCATTTTGATAATTTCTTGTTGTCTTGGTTTAAGTTTTCCCATCAGTTTTTCTATCTTATGCTTAAGGTGAGATTCTTCGTGGGATTGTTCAATATGAGATTCATAAGTACCTTGATATGTTGGATCCAATTCAGATACTTTAGGACCAACATCAGGAATATGAGTTTTATGAGCAGGTACTCTAATTGTTCTACTCTTATTATTTAGAGCTTGTCGGATTGTAGCTTTAATCCATTGAGCAGCATATGTAGAAAATTTAGCACCTTTTGTAGAATCAAATTTATCTCTTGCTCTACATAATCCGATTGTACCTTCGTGGATTAGATCTTCTAAGGATAATCCCATACCTTGATATTTTTTAGCAAGATGTACAACTAATCTCATATTAGATAATACAGGATCAGCTGAGTTAATGTTTTTTTGAATGTCTTTGTAAAGTAATGTGTTCATATAGTTTCCGTTTTTAATTATTTATTATATATAAATATAATCAATTTTTCGCGATTGTGGCCATAAATTCTTGTTAATTTAGAAAAAGTTATTAACAATTTTAAAGATATACGTCGCAGCCACCATTTTCATTGTAAGTAATGTAACCAAGCAAATCTTCTATTTGGTGAGTTTTATTACTAAATGTTTTGGATTTTAATTCAACTCCTTCAAATACTATGATAGGTGTAATTTCTAATCCTTTGCTAAAATCAATTTTTGTGCTAGTTTCTTGGTAAATGTCCATATATTTGTTTTTTAATTATAATATAAATATAATCAATTCTATCTTATTGTGGCCATAAAACACTAACTTTTTTTAAAATTGTTAATAACTTTCACTATTAACCAATAAGATCTATAATCTTACGATTTTTAACTATCTTTTCTCTGTTGTTTAAAAACCATTCAAGGTCTGAAAGGTTTGGGTCTCCGATTAATCCAGTTTCTTTTTGGATTGCAGTTAGTTCAGTTCGGATTGTTGTTCTGCGTTTAGATATTTGCAGATCTTCTTGTTGATCGTAATATTTACTTATTGAATTGCTCATGATACTGATTTATTATTATATGCAATAAATCAGAGATGTTTCAGATTTTATTTGGAGAGTTTTTTAATCCACTTAATAGCCTCTTTACATAATTCATATTCTTCTGCTTCTTCACATCTAACTAAATTAGTTTGCAATGCTTCTAAATAACCAGATCTTTCTACGGATAAGTCTAAATCTACAGTTACCATAACGCCAATAATTACTTTATCAACATCTGCTTCGAGTGCCTTTATTACACAGGTTACTACATTTACTGAAACTTCATGAGCGCGCTCTCTGGCTTCAGCTTCTAATTCCTCAACGTTATTTGCATTAAATTCTAGCATTTCCTAATCCTTTTTTTATTTCATTACAGATATGGCATTTTTCATATTCTTCATCTTGAGAAAATACCTCTATCATATTATCTAACATTGTATTTACTTGATCAATATTTAAAACTTTAGTCTTAATTAAACTAGTTACAGCTAATATAGATTCTTTAATGTCTAATGTTTCAAAGTCATTATAAAACTTATTAGCCTGTTCTCTTGCCCAGATTTCTTGATCTTCTTTCATATCTGCCATTGCATGTAATTTTGCGATTTCATCCATTTCAATGCCGTGATCATTAGGATCAAATCCATCGTCTGGGTTTTGGTTTAACCAATCGTCTATCATATTAGTATTTTTATAGTTTATTTATTATAAATAAAATATAACAAAAAATGTAAAGAATTGAAAGATATAGGGAATTAAATTATAGATCCACTTTTAATAGTAGATCCTTTTTCGATTAATGAACCTTCGGTAATAGTTACATTATCACCTATAGTTACATTATCTTCAATTATACAATTAATATCTATTATTGTACCAGCTCCAATGTAAACTTGATTTCCAATAACTGCTGTTGGTCTAATTAAAGATCCTGGCCCAACTACTAATCCGGGCCCGAAGGCTACTCCTGTTAAATCATCTAAACCTTTAAATAAAGTATCAAATATTGTAGTATCTGTATTTAAATAATTTTTAGCGACGCTTTCTCTATCATTACCACTTTCTTCTGCTATAATCCAAGGAAGGTCTTGTGCTTCACTATAATTATTTGAATCATATTGAGAATATTCACCATCTTGTAATAGCGAAGTTATTTTAATAGCCCAGTCACTATTTCCGAAAATGTTTATTGTTGCTACCATTGTTAATTTAATTTGTTTATATATCTTATTTAATAAATTTAAAATATGAAAAGACTAATGTTGTTATTAGTTGAACGACAGCCCAGATAGTGATAGCCTGTGTTTTAAAGGTTTTCAGATCAGCTACATCTTTAATTGTATATTTTAATTGGGTAGGGGAAGCAACCTCATCAACGGCTTGTTTCCACTTCCATAATTCTTTAGCAAAATCTTCTTTAACTCTAAGTTCAGCTATCTGTTGTTTAAGATCTTGAATCTCAACATTAAGATTTGTTATACCGTCATTAAGCCTTTCTAATTCTGCAATTACAAGTTTAGAATATTCATTCCAACCATTTTGTTCTCCGTTAGCCATTTTTAAGAATTTGTTTAATCTTCTTTATTTTAGTTGCATCATTCTTAATTCTTTTATCTTCTAAGACTGATTTAATACATGCAAGATGATTTTTAATATTAACATCACGATCAGTTAAGCTATTAACTAATTCTTTTAAATCCTTTATACATGAAGGTTTTGATGTTAATGAGTCCATCTTAAATTTATTTTATTTTTTATTTATTCTTTTAACAACATGTGTTGGTTGCTCTGGTTGTGTTGATTCCCATACTTTTTTAACAGTACTTCTTATTTTAGCTACTGTAGTTTGTCTCTCTGTGTTTTTCTCTTTAGCTTTACCGCATCCACATCCCATAATTTTACCATTTATTTTGTGGACAACTTTCGGTTGACCACTTTGCTTTTTTATTTAAATAACATCCACATATACAACATTTAGAACCACATTTATCAGCGCATTGATTACATATTGCAATTCTATTGTTATATTTATCAATTGTTACTTGATCTCCCCAAATAATGTATTTAAAAAGTGCTATTATAAATCTAATTATCTTCATTCTACATCTACTTCTAAAGTATCAGTAATTGTTCCTATACCATAATTAAACCAAGCTTGGTTTACCCCAATTACTCTAGAAAATCGGAAAGAGACGACAGCATAATAACAAGCATCCCATAATGCCGGTTGGATTGTAAACGAGCCACATACTGCTTCGGTTGATCCAGATATACTAAATGCAGTAGTACCCGATATTAACGCAGCTTGTGGGGAATCAGCTCCAGTACCGCCATAACATCTATACAAATTCAGGGCAACAAAACCGTCAAGTGTGGTTTCTTTACCTAATTCGGCAGCCATACTCCAACATATTTGCAATTTGTCCTTCGGTTCCACATCACCATCACGTAGTACTTTAACACCATGCCTAGCCAATTGTGTGGCTGTCATAGATGAACCAGCAGCAATATTACCTAAAACCCATTGATGCTGTGACCATGTACCGGTATATCCAGGTCTCGCATCAGTTCCACCAAAATACCAAGAATCAGATGAGGCAGGAGCTTCAATATAAACATTATGAGCCATTATTTGATCTAGGAACGGTCCTGTTCCTCCTCCAGTAGCTCCTTGTGCACCTTGTGCTCCAGTGTTTGCTGAACCTTGTGCTCCTTGTTTACCTACACCTATTGCTCCTTGTGCTCCAGTGTTTGCTGCACCTTGTTTACCTGCTGCACCTTGTGCTC
>JACKQG010002946.1_pt2 | contig 13434 bp, 11 predicted proteins | sample 8237621 | NCBI WGS metagenome assembly JACKQG01 (sample SAMN15677084, study PRJNA649215) | marine metagenome | biome: marine; feature: Black Sea; material: saline water; isolation source: suspended particulate matter (SPM) from the Black Sea western gyre | collected 2013-06-09/2013-06-10 | depth...
GAACTTCTCCTTGAGCCTTCCATCCTGAAGTCCTTCAAGCAACTTCAGAAACACCACGAACGCTGGAAAGAGTTCGGCCCGGTCCCTTCCGATAAAAAAGATGAGATCTGGGAACGGTTTAAAAACGCTACCAATAAGATCAATGAGCGTCGCAGAGAGTATTACGCCAGTATAGAAGAGGAGCAGAGCAAAAACCTGAAGACAAAGACCGCTCTCTGTCAGCAAGCTGAAGAGGCGCTAACACTTAAAAACGAAACCATTAAGGATTGGCAGGAAAACACTCTGAAAGTCAATGAGTTATTGAAGATCTGGAAGAGCATCGGGCCTGTTCCTCAAAAACATAATGCCGAAATCTGGAATCGCTTCAAATCGTGTCTTGATGTATTCTTTTCAAATAAGAAGGAGTATTTCGATAAGTTGAAAGAGCAACAAATGCACAACTACAACCTTAAGATTGATCTGTGTGCACAGGCAGAGGCGATCATGAACAATACCGATTGGAAGAAAACCACGAATGATCTGATCCGACTACAAGGTGAGTGGAAAAAGATCGGTCCGGTTCCCAGGAAGCATTCCGACAAAATATGGAAAAAGTTTCGTGCTGCATGTGATGAATTTTTCAAATCAAAATCGGCCTACTTTGCCAACATCCACACGCATGAAGAGGAGAACCTGAAGATTAAAGAGGAGCTCCTGAAGAAATTGAAGGATCATCAGTTCTCAGACGACAAAAACCAGAATCTTGAGGACCTGAAAAATTTCCAACGGGAATGGACAAACGTAGGCTATGTACCGATCAAGGAGCGTAACCGATTGCAAAACGAGTTCTGGAAACTGGTCAATGAACATCTCGACAAACTGAAGATCAGTGAAGTAGAGATGACAGCGGTGAGCTATCAGACCAAGATGGACTCGATGAAAAACGATCCTCAGGCAAGAAGATTGATGGGTCGTGAACGAGATAACCTCATGGGGAGGATCAGTAAGCTCCGGGAGGATATCAACTTATGGGAAAATAACATCGGTTTCCTGGCCAACTCAAAAAATGCCAACATCCTCAAAGTCGAGTTTGAGAAGAAAATCGAAAACGCAAAAAATCATCTGATGGTGATGGAGGCCAAGTTGAAGATCCTGCGACAGCAGTAAAGTAAGAGGTAAGACGTAAGATGGTTTTTATCTAGTTATCCAGTAATCCAGGAAATCATGGCAGGCAATTCAATAGGTAAAAATCTAGTTCTAACCACGTTTGGTGAATCACACGGAAAGGCCATCGGCGGTGTGCTGGATGGTTTCCCACCCAATGTGAAAGTTGATCTATCATACATCCAGTCCGAGATTAACCGCCGTAATCCCGGCAGGTACCCGTTTTCGACTCCACGTAAAGAAGATGATCAACTGGAGATCCTTTCCGGTGTTTTCGATAACATATCTACCGGTGCCCCGATCGCTTTTGTTGTTTATAACCAGGATCAGCGACCGGAGGACTACGATCAACTTAAAGAGCTTTACCGGCCATCACATGCGGATTTCACCTATGAGGCACGATATGGGATTCGAGATCCGCGTGGCGGAGGGCGGGCTTCTGCCCGGACGACCCTCTCTGTTGTTGCCGCCGGAGCAATGGCGAAGTTGCTCCTGGCATCCTTCCAAATCTCCATTTACGGATTCGTTACATCGATCGGCCCCTATTCGCTCCCACCAGATTTCACCCTGGCTGATCCTGCACTTATCGGCCTCTCACCACTCGCTTGTCCGCATGAAGGAACCACACAGAAGATGCTGGATCATCTTCACAAGTTAAAAAAAGAGGGTGACACAGCCGGAGGGATCATCCACTGTATCATCAATGGTGTACCTGCAGGTGTTGGAGATCCTTTGTTCGACAAGTTGCAGGCTGACCTGGCCAGAGTGATGCTGAGTATCAATGCAGTGAAAGGCTTTGAGTATGGCTCTGGATTTCGGGCAGCAGAGATGAAAGGCTCCGAGCACAATGATGAGTTTTTCCTGGAAGATAACCGGATCAAAACCAAGACCAACAACTCCGGTGGCATCCAGGGTGGTATTTCCAATGGGATGGATATTTACTTCAATGTAGCGTTCAAACCCGTTTCTACCCTGGGTATGGAACAACAAACCACGAATAAAGCGGGCGACCTGATTACTTACAAAGCAGAAGGCCGTCACGATGTTTGCGTCGTTCCCCGGGCTGTACCTATCGTGGAAGCCATGGCAGCGCTGGTGATCGCTGATCAGTTGAACAAGTTGGACTAGCTGGACAAGTTAGAAAAGTTCTTGCAGGCTCAAACTATGCCAGCTACCAAGTCCCCGGATGATCTCCAATGAATCCAATCCGAATAAAATCACCTATCTTTGATAAAAATCCCTTCCATGACTGCCGGTTCAAAGGTTTTACTTTTGCTATCCTTTCTGCTTAGTATCGGATTTCTTTATCCCTGCCATGGGAAATTGCAGGCTCAGGACACCTGTTCTGTTGAACTGGATAAAAAGGATGAAAAAAGCTACCTGGCTGGAGTGAGTGCTTTCCGGAGAGGAAACTATGTGGTGGCAGTTCAGCAGATGAGAGAGTTGGTCAACCGTTATCCGGAGATGGCAGATGCCTACTTTATCCTCGGAATGGCTTATATCAAACGGAGGAATTCCGATTTCAACCAGGCAGAGAATTATTTCCGGAAAGTGATGAAAATCTGCCCCGGGTACGATCCCTACATCCATTATTACCTGGGGGAGATCGCATATAGTAAAGAAAATTTTTCAGCGACGGTAACGCATCTTACAGAATTTCTGAAAGATATAGATAAGATCAAAAATGATGAAGATTATAACCGGGCGGTTAGCCTGCTAGACTATTCGAAATTCTACCTTGAGATGGTGACAAACCCGGTTCCGTTTCATCCCGAGGTGGTGGAAGGCATCTCCACACAGGAGAATGAATACCTGGCCATTCTAAGTCCGGATAACCAGATCGCTATGTTTACCCGAGAAAAAAAGATCCTTCCCGACAGAAATTCACTTCTCACGACTTCCGGATACAAGGAGAAATTCATGTTCAGCATACGGGGCTTTTTTGGCGAATTCCCTGAAGGTGAAGAGATGCCAGAACCATTTAATATCAATGATAACGAAGGTGGCGCCACAATTACTGCCGATAACAATACCCTTTATTATACTGTATGTCAGTTTAATAAGGTCTCCAGATACCTCAATTGTGACATCTGTTTTTCAGAGTATCGCAATGATGAATGGCAGAAGATCTTGAATGCCGGTACCCGGATCAATAAACCCCACTCATGGGAGTCGCAACCAAGCCTATCGGCAGATGGCACCATTTTGTTTTTTGTCAGCGACCGGCCGGGAGGGTATGGTGGATATGATATCTATAAAACGATGAGAGACAATGGAGGCGAGTGGAGCCATCCGGTCAATCTCGGACCACTGATCAACACAATCGGGAACGAAAAGTCGCCTTTTATCCATCCCGATGGTAAAACCCTCTATTTCTCCTCCGATGGCTGGATGGGTGTCGGAGGATATGATATCTTTTATACACGGTTGCAGGATGACGGCACCTTCCGTAAGCCTGACAACCTGGGTTATCCTATCAACTCAATCGAAGATGAAGTGGGATTCTTCGTCAGTACAGATGGCACACACGGTTTCTTTGCATCCAACAAACTCAAAGACCTGGGAGGATGGGACCTTTATTCATTTGAACTATACGACAAAGCCCGCCCGGAAAAAGTACTTTTCATCAAAGGGACAATAAAAGACGAAAGCAGCTTCGAACCCATCAAGGCCCGGATTGAGTTGGAGAATGTCGATACGAAGAAGATCAAGGAGGTTCCTCTTGATTCAAACACCGGTAATTATGTGGCAGTTGCTCCCTTCAATAACGATTACATCATGACCATTAAAAAAGAGGGGTATGTCTATGAATCCAAATATATCTCCAAGGTTGACACGATATTTAAAAAGCCAGCTACGGTTGATATGGAGATCAAACCTATCGAATTGGCAAAGTCCTACCGCATAAACGATATCTACTTTGCATTCAATTCCTATGAGCTGACTCCCGAGTCGAAAGTGGTCCTCGATCAGTTGATCGAATTTCTGGAGTTGAATCCTGCCATCCACATCCAGATCCAGGGCCATACCGATGCTATCGGGAACGATGCTGTCAACCTTGTTCTCTCTGACAACCGGGCAAAGTCTGTCTACAATTACCTCATTACCAGAAAAGTAGTTACCAACCGTTTGACATACAAAGGAATTGGAGAGGCGATGCCGGTCGCTACCAATGACACCGATGAGGGCCGGGCTAAAAACCGTCGCACCTGTTTTGTGATCACCCGGAAATAGTACCGTAAAAATTTCTTTCCACCCAACCATTTAGTGTTAGACGGTGTCTGTAATTAACTGGTGAGTTAGTGACCTGGTGAATTATTTCCCTTAATGACCTTAATGACCTTAATGACCTTAATGACCTTAATGACCTTAATGACCCTAATAACTTAATGACTTATTCCATTTTATGAGAATTTTAATTGTCGACGACCATGTATTGATCCGCAAGGGGTTTAAATCCCTGTTGAATAGTTACAATCCGGGATGGGAAGTCTATGAGGCGATCAATGGGATCCAGGCAATAATCAAGGCCCCGAAAATCCGTCCGGATGTAGTGCTGATGGATTTTTCCATGCCCAAGCTGGATGGCCTGAAAACAGCCCGCCAGATGATCAAGGATTATCCAGGGATTAAAATCATCATGATCTCGGGTTTTCTTGCTTCAGAAAACATCCAGCAAATGCTGGATTCCGGGATCTTGGGTATTGTTCCAAAATCAGCCGGAACAGATGAACTGCTGGAAGCAATATTTCATGTTGTCAAAGGAAAACAGCATCTGACGGTTGAATCATCCATGAATTTAGAGATGGAAACAAAGAAAACACCCCGGAGAAAAACGAAAAAACAAAAGCGCAAACCATCCCTGTTGACGCCACGTGAGATGGAGGTGCTTCAGTTGCTTGTGAAAGGACTTCGCGCAGAAATAATCCTCCAACAACTAGCAATCAGTCAGCGCACCCTTAACTCTCACAAAGCCAGTATCTTCAAAAAATGCAACGTCCACTCAACAGTTGAGCTGGTAAGGTATGCATATAAGAACTCTATAGTATAATTCCGGGGCCTATTTTCCTGAGATTTTTATCCGCCACCTCCCTGTGTCGAAAAAGCTTGTCAATCGCTGGTTTCCGAGCGTCGAGCAATAAAATACTTAGATTCGGAGCGAAAATCTAGTATGTTCTCTCTAGGTGATTTTCCCCATTTTTCCATACTTCTCTCTATTTTTTCGAGGATTCTATCCAACTATTTTTGCCTTTATGTTGGATGAAAAAACAAGGGAATGTTACATTGTATGATATTGATGCTGTCAATGGCTATGGCCGTAAACAGCAACCAGATAATAACCGGCTGTGGATCACAGGATTATTTCTCCGGAAACCGGGAAGAGGGATACTTCTTGGGTATGGGCATGGGGGGGGTGATCCTTACGCTCAACACCAACCACAGCGGATCAGATCTGCGGGATTACATTAGCCATCTCGATGGCAGTCAGAGCCACGTCGAAACCTTTGTTCCCACTTTTGGTGCCGGCACGCTCGATGGCCTGCTCGATGCTATCAGTAGTGAGGACCCCGTAGATCACCGGAACACCGGCCTCCAGGCTCACACTGGCAATGCCTTTTGAGACCTCGGCAGCCACATAGTCGAAGTGTGGAGTGGCCCCGCGGATGACGGCACCGAGGCAGATCACTGTATTGTATTTTCCCGATTGCGCCATCTTCTTGGCCAGAAAGGGGATTTCAAACGATCCGGGCGACCAGACCATTTCAATATCATTATCATCGACGCCATGCCTTGACAATCCATCGAGGCAACCCGCAAGAAGCTTGCTGCTGATAAACTCATTGAAGCGGGAAGTCACAATTCCGAACTTCAGTCCTTTTGCCTCAAGTTTTCCTTCTATTGTTTTCATAGTAAGAAGTTTTATTATTTGTTAAGATGCTCTATTAGATCTAAATCTCTATTTCATCATTAAAATTCAACATATGCCCCATCTTGTCCCGTTTGGTCTTCAGATAGAGCCAATTGTTTTCATTATGTGCAACCTCAATAGGGATACGCTCCACAATCTCCAGTCCAAATCCTTCGATCCCTGTGATCTTTTTCGGATTGTTTGTAAGCAACCTGATCTGGTGGATCCCCAGATCTGCAAGGATTTCCGCTCCGATACCATAATCGCGCATATCCGCCGGTAAACCCAGTGCCTTATTAGCTTCAACAGTATCCATTCCCTGGTCCTGGAGATGATACGCTTTGAGTTTGTTAACCAATCCGATCCCTCTTCCCTCCTGGCGCATATAAAGCAATACACCTTTGCCTTCCTGTCTGATCATGCTCATAGCCATGTCGAGTTGCTCCCCGCAGTCACAACGCTGCGAGCCGAAAACATCTCCTGTCAGGCATTCGGAATGGACCCGGACAAGCATCGGTTCTCCATTTACAATATCTCCCTTAACCAGTGCCAGATGGTCTTCTCCTGTTAATTTGCTCTGGTAGCTGTAGGCTTTGAAATAACCATATTTTGTAGGAAGGTCGACTACTGTATTGCAGACAATCAGTTTCTCCGTTTTCCGCCGGTAGTCGATCAAATCGGCGATTGTGATCATCTTGAGATGATATCTTTTGCAATATTTTATCAACTCCGGGATCCTGGCCATTGAGCCATCTTCATTCATGATCTCACAGATGACGCCTGCGGGATAGAGTCCTGCCAATCGTGCCAGATCAATAGATGCCTCAGTATGTCCGGCACGAACGAGTACACCTCCTTCCCGGTATTCAATGGGGAATATATGTCCCGGCCGGGTAAAATCCTTCGCCGTTGACTTAGGATCCAGCACCTGACGGATGGTTCGCGCCCGCTCCTGCGCAGAGATACCAGTCGTAGAGTCTGCGGCATCAATGCTAATCGTAAAAGCCGTTCGGTTGGGATCAGTATTCTTGGCTACCATACGTTCGATGTGAAGTTCCTCCAGCCGGTCGGTCATGACAGGCATGCAGATCAGACCACCGCCAAACTTGGCCATGAAATTGATCGCTTCCGGCGTAGCTTTTTCGGCAGCAATCACCAGATCGCCTTCATTCTCCCGGTCTTCGTCGTCAACCACCACGACCATCTTCCCTTTTTTGATGTCTTCTATCGCTTCCGGTATTGTGTTAAATCTATGCATGTTCGTTTCTCGTTACTCGGTACTCGTGCTCGGTACACGGTGCTCGAGATATAGTTTTTCAATTATATAAACCCGTTCTTTGCCAGGGATTCCAGTGTGACTCCATCCCTATTCTCTCCCTGGATCAGTTTCTCCACATATTTACCCAGGATGTCGCACTCTATGTTCACTTCGGCTTCTACGCGTTTGTGAAGAATCGTAGTTTCAGTCTGTGTGTGAGGAATAATACCTATTGTCAATGATCTTTTATCAACATTAATCACAGTCAGGCTGATGCCATCAATCGCTACAGAACCTTTCGTTACAATATAGTTGAGGATCAAGCTGTCTGCGGAAATCCGGAACCACTCAGTATTACCCTCTTTTCGACGTTCCATGATCCGACCGATGCCATCGATATGGCCTGAGACGATGTGTCCACCCAGCCGATCAGATAACCGCAATGCTCGTTCCAGGTTGACTTTGCTCCCCGGATTCAGCTTATTGAACGTAGTCCGGGTCATTGTCTCCGGCATCACATCTACCATAAATCCACTTGACTGAAGTGCGGCTACCGTCAGGCATACTCCATCTGTATTAATGCTATCTCCAATGCGAGTCTCCTCCAGGACTCTCTGTGCCTCCACCACCATGGAGACAGATTGACTTCCACTGCGAATTGAACTGATGGTTCCTACCTCTTCTATGATTCCTGTGAACATGGCAAATATCCTTCAATAACAATATCTTCTTTAAGCATCTTTAAACTTATCTTATTCAAGTGGATAGCATCGGAAACCCGCCGGATGCCATCTCCTTCCAGGATGGTCGGGGCTTTTTTCCCTCCGATAAATTCAGGAGCCACAAAAAAAAGCACCTTATCTACTACTCCATCCCGGATAGCAGAAAAAGCCAGGGTTCCTCCCCCTTCCAGTAGCACACTATCAATGTCCATCGAACCCAGTGCAAGCATCAGGTATTTCAAGTCGACCTGATCCTGAGCTTCCGGGCATAAAACTACCTGTGCCCCCACCCTGCGTATCTCAGCGATTTTCGCCTTCTTCGCTTTTTTAGTGACCGCAACAAGGGTAAGATGTGGCTTGTTGGTGAGGACCTGTGCGTCTAGTGAAATCCGGGCCATTGAGTCAACGATCACCTTTAATGGATCTTTACTGATCTTACGGCTCCGCCGTGTATCCAGCGTTGGATTGTCCTTCAAAATAGTACCCACACCAACCATGATCGCTGAATATTGCTGCCTTAATTGATGTGCCAGTTTCCGGGATGCTTCTCCAGAAATCCAACGGGAATCTCCTGTGACAGAGGCGATCTTTCCATCCAGCGTCATGGCGCCTTTGTAAAGACAGAAAGGCTTCCTCGTTTGGATGAATTTAACAAAAGATTCATTAAGCAGAGATGCCTCCTCCTCCAGAATTCCGGTTTCTACTTTCACCTTATTTGATTTGAGGAATTCTATCCCTTTGCCTTTCACTTTCGGGTTGGGATCAGGCATCGCAATCACAACCCGTTTGATACCTCTCTCCACGATTAACTTCACACAGGGGGGTGTCTTGCCTTTATGGAAACAAGGTTCGAGGGTGACGTACATCGTAGCGCCACGTGGAGAGCGGGTACATGCGTTGATGGCATTCGCTTCGGCATGGGGCCCGCCAAAAAATTCGTGATTGCCCCGACCGATCACTTCACCATTCTTTACTATCACGGCACCCACCATCGGGTTGGGATTTACCCATCCGACTCCTTTCTTCGCCAGCCGTAACGCCAGCTTCATCTGTTTTTGATCTTCTGTCATACAGATAAAAAAATAGCCCTGAAGAATTCATCTATCTCAAGGGCTATAAACAATATACCTGGCATTACTATAAACTTGCAAGCCTATGTATGCGTTCTTCTTCCATCCAGACTATAACTGTCGGTGCCGTAGTTTCAACGACTCAGTCCCGTATGTGGGGGACTCGCGGACTATACCGCCGGTCGGGAATTTCGCCCTGCCCTGAAGAAATCAATTTATTCTTAAGAACGTAATCAAGGAAACATCCTGATTCATTAAGGTACAAAGATAAATATTCTTTTTATTTCTTTATGATTTTTCGTGAAAAATCTCGCTTCTCATCACTGATCTTTAACAGGTAAATCCCGGAGGGCAGTGAGCTCATGTCATTTAATTGACAAGGCTAAACACAAATATAAGATTTTTACTCCATCACTAGCTTCTGCACAATCGTGCCCTGCTGGTTCCGGATCTTCACCAGGTAGATCCCGGATGGGTATCCGCTGAGGTCGATTCTTTTGGTAGTTGATTGTTGACCTGTACCAATCATTTCACGATGGATGAACTTCCCTTGCATGGTGGTAATTGAAACAGTGGTCTCAAATCCATGCAAACCTTGAAGGTTGATCGTAACCAATCCACTTGTTGGATTCGGCATCAATAACATGCTGAAAGCCTCTTCTCTGGCTTCCGGAATATCCAGGAAGGGTACAAACGAGATATTAACATCATCGGTAACTATATCCGGACAAGTAGGCCTGGGAGTTGCAGATAGAGTAAGAGTGACATGTCCTGATGAGAGATCGTTGGGTCCCGGATAGTAATAATTCATTGCTACCGTATCCTTCCAGAAAGTTCCGTCGCCCGAGGTTGTCCACAAGAGACTCAAATAATTGGAGGCTACTCCGTAGCAAGTGAGAATCTGGATTGTATTGAGGTAGGTAGTGTCGTTTCCGGCTGAGACTACAGGATTCTCGTTCACAATCACGTCGGCAGTGTCCGTTTTAGTTTGGGTTCCATCATCCACCTCGCAGTAGTATTTGGTAAATTCTGTTGGCGTGGCAATCGGGCTCTGCAAATCAGATGTAAACCCGGCTGGGAGGGAGGCCCATGCGTAGGTGAACGTTCCACTTCCTCCGGAAGCTTCTACATGCAGTTGCGTGGAATCTCCAAGGCAGATTTCATCCGGAGTTGCGGTCGCATTCACAGTGAGGATATTGGCGAAACTGAATGAGGCAATACGCGTCTTCCAGTTGACAGAAGTCGTATAGGTGTAATATTCCTGGGTGTACCAGAATGTGCTGATATCGACAGGATCTGCAACCATGGCGCTGTAATCACCCCAGCGACCAGAACTATTGGTCTGAGATCCTCCTCCGTTAATAATACCTCTTTCGGCAATTGTCATGATACCCAACGCATCGCCATTCATTCGTCCTGTATAACGGATAGAAGGATACATAGTTGAACTGGAGATGGAATAACCAAGTGCAATGTTCCCCAAAGAATCCATTGCAATGCTTCCCATCCATCTATGGTTATCATCCGGAGAGTAAGTGCCTTCCTGGTAGAGACTCCAACCTGATCCGGTATTCCATCGAACTTCCATCCATCGGATACCTGCCACATTTCCACTAAGTTTCACTGTTGTGCTTAAAAGCATTGACCAGTGGTCAGTAAATTTCCTGAATGGCATACGGAACATAATACGTTTACCTGACATTGCATCAAGTTTTTGGCTTGTTCCTTGTTGATGGATGTAATTGCCGTTACCGAAGGTCGAAAATGAACTGATTGAAATGGAGTTAGCAAGAGTGAATGTGGAATTAGCTGGCGTGACCCAATCCGCATGAAATTCATTTAGCCTTATACTTGCAGCAGTTCCACTGACCAGGTAGCAAACGGGGCAGGGTGTTGTATCAGGAGGAAAATCACTGTCGCAATCTGCCGAAAGCGGACCTTCTGAAGAGGAAGGAAGATTAAAGGTGATCATTGTGGGTGCTGGGTTGCCGAGGAGCATCTTTGTCCTGTCCATAGCCACAACCGCCGGGCCCATCCAATTACCAGAACCCGAAGCAAACCGGCGGATTGTCATGTAATATCCATCACCCCACACTGAGACTTTAGGGTAATCCGGCATATCATTAAAAGCAAACTGGTACCGATACCAGCTACCTGTTGGATCAGAAGTTTGTGAGATGGCCACATTTTCGTAAAAAGGTCCATAAGGGTAATTAGGAAGTGAAAACTGGCTAAAAAGCCACCGATCGGCATTTTCATCATAAAGAACGACAGCATCCCCGTCATTATGATTATTAGGCAAACCGGCAAAAATCGTGCTGTTTAGTAATGGGCCGACCAATTTGACTCCAGTTTTATCGTAAATAGCAAATCTTACGTTGACAACCTGGAAATAATGATCCGGGCCTACATCACCATCTGTATCTGGAGGATAATACCCTGCCATTCCAATGCCTAGAAAGTTCAGGATTGTTGTGTCGTTTATTGATTCTCCGTTAACGAATTGCCTGACTGGATCTTCTATAAACAGATCAGTACCGTCCGGATCATTCGAGTAAACATTCGTTGGATTTTTAACAACGCCATCTTTCCAGGACATATCAGGGAAGGCATTTGTATCTTGTACCATATCCCGCAAAGGTGGTGAAATATCGAAGTAAACAGCTTTCGTAACAATGGGCTGGGATATCCCATCCTGTGCGATAAGGTTTCCAAAGGAGATAATCATCCCAAGGAAGAGAAGGAATAATTTTTTCATGATCATGATTTTAGTGAATCCGATGCAAAGATAATAAAAAACTTGTTTGGAATGATTCTACACAAAAAAAATGTACTTTTATTTCTTCAAACCGATATCTTATGAACATTATAGTCACTGGAGCCAGTAAAGGCATTGGTCACGAAATAGTCAGAATCTTTTCCCGGTCCAAAAAAAACCATGTGATCGCTATTTCCCGAAATGAAAAACAACTGGAAGAACTGGTCAACGAGTGCAACCGAATCAATCCGGAAGCCAATGTCACTCACTATGCTTTTGACATTACCCAGTTCGATTTCTATCCACTGGTGCTGCAACGCATAGAAACTTACATGCCCCACTGCGATATCCTGATCAACAATGCAGGAGCCTTGATTTATAAAGGTTTCCGAAAAGTTAAACCCGAAGATTTTGATACCCTTTTCGACGTCAATATAAAGGGACTCTTTTTCTTCACTCAGGCAATTCTGCCCGTGATGAATAAAGGAGGCCACATTGTCAATATCAGTAGTTTGGGTGGCATCCAGGGAAGTAAAAAGTTTACAGGTCTTACTGCTTACAGCGCCAGTAAAGGAGCCGTATCTATACTGACCGAAGCACTGGCTGTTGAGTTACAGGAGGAAGAGATCCGGGTTAATTGTTTAGCGCTTGGAGGTGTAAATACAGAGATGTTCAAGACAGCCTTCCCACATGCCAAAGCCTCTTTTGAGCCAGACCAGATGGCACAATATATTGTCGATTTCGCCCTGAACGGACACAAGGTTTATAATGGAAAAGTGTTGCCGGTGACGATAACTACTCCATAGAAAGTCCATTTCACCCCTAAATCCCCTGCCTGACAGGCAGACAAGCCTGAAGGGGACTTACTCCCACGTTAGGGGGTAAGGATGAAAAAAGAGAGCCAGCCTGGTGGATAAAGTTTGTAAATAAGTACCTTTGGGCAGAATGTATCATTAACGTATTTATCCGGGCATGAAACTCCTGTTTCGTCATGCATTCCTCACGCTGGTAATCCTCTTTCTCTCATCCCGGATGAGTGTTGGTGAAGGAACCCGTGAACTTCAACCAGACTCTCTCTTATCCAGCGCAGGACTCTATATCACCAACTGGACCTTAAGCGATTACACCCAATTTGGCGTAATCAACTGTCTTCCAAATTACCGGCTCTATATCCACATCAAAGAGGCTGGAGAGTCTATTCTGTTCGGATTGAAATCCCCGGTAAATCTGCACCAGTTCAACCTGCGGAAGCCGGATGGGGCCATTGTCATGAGTGGTACTTGTCCACAGCCTGGGCAAACAGGTTACATACAGTACTATAGCCAGGCAATTGTTGGTCCATTTCCACTATTTGGGGGATATACCCCGTTGCAGTATACTGTTACCAACAGTGCTGATACAGGCAACTACTATTTTGAGATCAGTACCACCTATACATATGCAAGCATCATCTTCGATTTATGGGATTTTCAGGTTGTTTCAGATGACCATACACCGGCAGTTCCTGAGGATATGATCTATGGTCGTGTATGGTCACAAGCCTGGCAGGTTTACGCCGATCTCGGGTATCCTAC
>JACKQG010005772.1_pt1 | contig 13427 bp, 11 predicted proteins | sample 8237621 | NCBI WGS metagenome assembly JACKQG01 (sample SAMN15677084, study PRJNA649215) | marine metagenome | biome: marine; feature: Black Sea; material: saline water; isolation source: suspended particulate matter (SPM) from the Black Sea western gyre | collected 2013-06-09/2013-06-10 | depth...
TTAAAATAATATTAATCTCTAAAAATACTACAATTTTATTGTCAACAAAAAAGAATAATAGATTTTTATCAAAGTTTTGATCCTAATAACACTGTGACAATACCTATGGTAAAATATAAATTGACAAATACATTCCCTTCTTGGAAAAGAGAAAATAATTATGATAAAGATTGGATTAGTCGGAATGCCCAAAAGTGGCAAAACAACCATATTTAATGCAATTACAAAAAGTAATGCAGAAGTTTCTGATTATTATACAGGTAATATAAAACCAAATATTGCAATGGTTAATGTCATAGATGAACGGGTGGACTATCTTAATCAAATTTTTAATCGTCCAAAAACTGTGTATGCCACAATTGAATACTTTGATTTTGTTGGAATCAAAAAAGATGAAGCAAAAAACGAAATTTTCTCGGACTTGCACCTTGGACTATTGCGAACTGTGGATGCATTTGGATTTGTCATTAGAGGATTTAATCTTTCTGGAATTCCTCCAAAGCCTGAAAATGAAATTGAAAATATTAAAACTGAATTTATACTTTCTGATTTAACAATTTGCGAAAAGAAAATTAGTTCAATTAATAAGCAACTAAAACAGGGATTAAAAGCTTCAGAACTGGAAACAGAGAAAAGGCTGATTGAAAAATGTTATAACTGCCTTAGTAACGGCCAGATGCTTCAAACTCTTGATTTAAATCACAATGAACTAAGATTACTTCGTGGATATCAATTCCTTACATTAAAATCGGCTTTCATAATCTTGAATGTTTCGGAAGAAAAATTTGGACAAAACAATGATTTAATCAAATCCATCTCAGAAAAATATGAAGTCGTTGAGATTCCTGGCAAGTTTGAAATGGAACTGAACCAATTAGATGAAGAAGATACCAAACAGTTTATGCAAGAATTCAATATCAAAGAATCTGCTGTAAAAAAGTTAACAAGAATTTCCTACAAAAATTTAGGTCTTATAAGCTTCTTCACAATAGGTAATGAAGAAGTGCGAGCTTGGTCTCTGCCAGAAGGAAGCACAGCACTTGATGCTGCAGGAACTGTTCATACTGATTTTGCAAAAGGATTTATTCGTGCAGAACGCTATTCTTTTGAAGATTTTAAAAAATATGGTTCTGAAAAGGAATTGAAAACTGCTGGCAAGTTCTTTTTAGAAGGTAAAGAATATTTAGTTAAAGATGGTGATATTATCTATATCAGGCATAACTAAAATGAAATTTGATACTTGATACTTGATACTTGAAACTGGATACAGGAATTTTTTATATTTATACTTTTTGTTTATATGAGTAAAATTGAAAAAATAAAAATGAAAGTAAAAATAATGGATGACACAGAAATCAGAATTAGAGGGATAGAGGTTTTGAATAAAGCCCTTGGTGCTAGCAATGCCTTACGATTTCTTTCCTTATTTTATCGTGAGCCAACAGATTATGTTCAAATTTCCAAAAGACTTTATGAGGGACAAACTGTAGAAGAAATATTTAAGCGCGCCAGAAAGCAATGAAAGAGGTAATAAAAGATAAAGTTGCACTTATTACTTGAATCTAAGATTAATTAAAAACCGTTATAAAATTGAAGTATAAAGAAAAATTTAAAATATGGAAGTTGATTGATGAGCAGTTTGAAAAAGTTGAATAAGAATTTGAAGGAAATCTTGCCAATTTTCCGAGAATTCCCTTTACAAAAAATTAATAAGATTTATCCAAAGATAGAAAGGTTGGTCATCTAATGTATTTACCAAATTACAAAGACGGAAGCATCGTAAACTTGATGAGCAGTATTCTTCAAGCACAAGGAGGAAAATCTGAATATGATTCATTACCTTCATTAAATCCAAACGAATTATCCAAATCACAAAATATTGTTTTGATGATAATTGATGGACTTGGATATGAATATCTGGCAAAATATGGGAAAGATACAATTTTCACGAAATATCTCAAAGATAAGATTACATCTGTATTTCTGCCAACAACAGCAGTAGCGATAACAACATTTCTTACAGGAGTTGCTCCAGCACAGCATGGAATTACTGGCTGGTTTGTGTATCTAAAAGAGTTGGGGCTGGTTTCAACTATTTTGTTTTTCAATCCAAGATGTGGGGGATTGAATTTTGGCAAAATCAATGTTAAACCAGAAATGATATTCAACGAAAAGACCATCTTTGAAAAAATCAACAGAAAATCTTATCATATAACAAAAAAGCAGTATGTAAATTCTGACTATACGACTGCTTTTTGCAAGGGAGCAAAAAGATTATCATATAAAAATCTTTCTGGCTTTTTCAGAAAAGTTAAGAAAGCACTCAAATCTAAGGATAAAAAATATATTTGTGCATATTGGTCAAAATTTGATTATTTATGTCATAAGTACGGAACAAAAAGCAAGGAAGTTGCTGCCCATTTTGAAGAACTCAATGTGAGATTAACCGCATTTTTGAAATCAATTGAAAATACAGATACAACAATTATTATTACAGCAGACCATGGTTTGATTGATTCAGATAGGACAAAGACCATTGAATTAAAGAGACATCCCAAACTTATGGAAACATTAGCACTCCCTTTATCTGGAGACCCAAGAGTTGCATATTGTTATGTGCGACCATCCAGAACAAAGCAATTTGAAAATTACATCAAGCAAAATTTTGAAAATATCTGCTATTTGTACAAAAGTGAAGATTTGATAAAGAAAAACTTCTTTGGATTATACGAACCAAACCCCAAATTATTTGATAGAGTGGGAGATTATACTTTGATTATGAAAGAAAATTATATCATAAAAGATTTTATTTTAGGTGAAGAAGAGAAATTTCTTATAGGACATCATGGAGGAATTAGTAAAGACGAGATGTTTGTACCTTTGATTGTTGTTAAAACTGAACACTAAAAAACTTAAAATCAAGAATATTGAACAAGGAATGCTGAATGACGAATTAAGACAAAAAATTCTAAAATTGACAAAATAATTCGTAACTTTCAATTATTAACCCATAATTAAAAAAATTGGAGGATGGTGTGAAAATGAACTTTATATTTAGTAGTTTCTTCTGGGGCTTTATTATTGTTCTACTTGGTTTAAGTATTCTAATTAAAGCAATATTTCATATTAGAATTCCATTTTTCTCAATTGTCTTTGCTTTTATTTTTATTTACATTGGATTAAGAATCCTGTTTGGAACCTTTGGAATTAGAACAAGCCATAATACTATTATCTTCAGTGATTCTACGGTTAAAGCAAGAAATTATGACAATCATTATAATGTTGTTTTTGGAAAAGGTGTTATTGACCTATCTGACATATCTCTAACAGACCAAAATATTAAAGTGGAGGTAAACACTGTATTTGGTGAAGGGATAATAAAAATCAATCCTGAAATTCCAACAATTATTAAAATCAATTCTGTTTTTGCAGGTGCAAGATTGCCAGAAGGTAGTGTGGCTGCCTTGGGTTCATCGGAATACAAAACAAAAAGTTTTGATAAAACTAAAAACTATCTTAAAATAAAAGCAGATGTTGTTTTTGGTGAATTGAAAGTTGTTGAGAGTTCACAGTCCCTTTGATAAGTTACGGGTTACGAGTTACGGGTTACGAGTTACGGGTTACGAGTTACGGGTTACGGGTTACGGGTTAAGATTTATCTACCATAAACTTATGTGTCAGAAAAAAAGGAAATTCCTATGCAATTAAATTAATAATCAAAACAAGGGCTTAGGAGACTTGCATAACTTGGAATAATATAAAAATGGAACAAAAGACCTTATAATTGTAGCTGCTGACCTTACGGTTGGATACCCGTTGACCAAACAGTTGCATATTGTTATGTGCGACCATCCAAAATAAAGCAATTTGAAAATTACATCAAGCAAAATTTTGAAAATATCTGCTATTGGTATAAAAGTGAAAATTTGATAAAGAAAAACTTCTTTGGATTATACGAACCAAACCCCAAATTATTTGATAGAGTGGAAGATTATACTCTGATTATGAGTTCTGAAAAATAAAGAAATATCACTTAAAGGGGTCATTCTGAACAAAGTGAAGAATCTCTAACTTTCATTCATATAGTCCATTATGAGATTCTTCGTTTCACTCAGAATGACAAGTTTAGGGTAAAATTTCCTAAATTTGCCTATTTTGTAGATCTCATTATACTCTGATTATGAAAGGAAATTATATTATCAAAGATTTTATTTTAGGTGAAGAAAAAAAATTTCTTATTGGACATCACGGAGGAGTTAGTAAGGATGAGATGTTTGTGCTGTTGATGGTTGTTACACAAGGATAAAAATAATAAACATTTGAAAGGCGAAAACATGAAAAAATTATTTTTATTGATTTTTATTTGCTTGTTTTCAATTTTGCAAGCATGCAATCAAAAAGAGGGAAAAATGGAGAAAAAGGAAATTTCAATGGAAGAAAAAATGCACCACTATATGGGCATTGAGATGAATATTCAAACATGGAACCTTTTGGGAAAAGAAAAACGCACAGATGAAGAAAATGCTAAAATGATTTATTGTGCTCTCGCATCACGGTATCACTGGTTACTCTCACCTTATTTCCAATCTGTTAACGAACAAAGAGCAGAATGGTTATTATCCCGAGTATTTGCCGTTTTAAACAAACCAGAAAAGGCACTTCATCACGCAAAAAACTGTATGAATATCACTAAAGAAAACGATCTTGTAGATTTTGACTTAGCCTATGCTTATGAAGCAATGGCTCGTGCTTTTGCAGTAAATGGCAATAAAATTGAATGTGAAAAATATCTCAAATTAGTAAAAGAAACAGGCAAGAAAATAAAAGGAGAAGAAGATAAAAAAATATTTTTCAGTGATTTTGATGCAGCACCCTGGTATGATTTGAAGTAAATCCCATTATTTTCCGTAAAGAAAGACAATTTATAACATGAAAAAATTGAAAAGGTTTATAAATTGCTTTTTATTACCCTTACTAATAATTCTAAATATAAATTCCTATCTTTTTGCGATTCAGAATGAGCAAAACATCCAGGAATTAATTGATAAGGCAAATTCTGGAGACACTCTATTTCTTAAGAATGGTATATATGAAGCAACACCAAAAACAATCATTGAAAAAATCTGTGGAAATTGTGTAGAACCTCTTACAGATGTAAAAGCCACAGTTGGATTCCATATCAAAGATAAGGCAATAACAATTTATGGCGAAAACTCAGATAGTACCATCTTAATTACAAATGCTGGATATGGAATTTTGTTTGAAAACAGTTATGATTCATTCATTAGCAACCTAACAGTAACAGGTGGTATTCGTGATCCTGATGGAAATGCTACGGATGCTGGAATAGTTGTAAAAAATAGTCGGGTTACAATTGAAAATGTTCGGATTATTAATAATACTCATAGAATTGACACAGTTGTTGTGGGCATTGGTGGAGTAATTGGTAGAGAAGGTGGAGAATTATTTATCCTCAATAATATAATAAGAAATAATGGTTGGGATGGAGTGGCACTTTATAGAGGAGCAACTGCTGTTATTGCTGATAATATTATTGAAACAGGCAGAGGTGCGGGAATAGGAATAACATGGGATGCAAACGCAATAGTTTATAGAAATAGAATTTCAGGATATTGGAAAGGAATCGGAACATTTGGAGAATCACGAGCAGTTGTAAGAAATAATGCAGTATTTGATAATCTTGGTTGGGGAATTATTGCAACTGGAAATGCTTATATGGAAGTGCTCAACAATGTCATTTATCACAATGGAAATTGCGGATTTGCGGTATGGGAAAAAACAGCAGGAGGAATTCTCAAAAACAATGTAATTGCTGAAAACGGCTGGAAAGATGAATGGGTTTGCCCTTGTGTTGGTGTCTGGATGAATACATCTTTGGAAAACTTCTCAATAGAATACAATAATGTCTGGAATAATTCCGCAGGTAATTATGAAAATATTGCGAATCAAACTAATAAAAACGGGAATATATCTAAAGCCCCATTATTCTTAAAAGGAAATTCATTTATACTAAACCAGGATTCTCCATGCATAAATTCTGGTGACCCAATTATAATTGATTCTAATGGAACAAGGTCTGATATGGGAATCTATGGAGGTCCTCTTGGGAATTGGAAATAAGACAACCTTGCGGATGGTCCGATTTATCGGAACTCCGCAATGGTTCCCAATCTGCTTAGCGTCGTAAGGAATGAAATGACAACGACTCGAAGAAGTGGGTTTCAAATAGACCTCTCGGTTTCGAGTCGTCGTCGCTCCGCTTCTTACGACTCGAAGAAGTAAGGAGTTAATTATGCACGAGTGGGCATTAGCAGATGCTGTTGTTACAACTGCATTAAAGGTTGCAGAAAATGAAGGTTTAAAGGAAATATCTGAAATTATTGTCAAAATCGGAGAATTGCAAACAATTGATACTGAAATTTTTAACTTTGCATTAAAAGAGGTAATGCAACCTCAAAAAGAACTTCTTGAAAAAGCAACAATAAAAATAAAACCTGAAAAAGCTATTTTAAAATGTAAAGTATGTAAGCATGAATGGTTATTTAAAGATGCTGTGAAAAATTTATCTGAAGATGAAACAGAATCACTTCATTTCATACCTGAGACTGCTCATGTGTATCTCAGATGCCCAGAATGCAATAGTCCTGACTTCGAAATCATACAAGGGCGAGGCATCTGGATTGATTCAATATCAGGTGAGAGGTAACTGATATGGACCCAAGAATAGAAGTTATTGATAAAAGATTAAAAGATATTAAGAAAATAATTGCAGTTGCAGGTGGAAAAGGTGGAATAGGCAAAAGTTCTGTTGCATCAGCTCTGGCACTAATTTTATCAAAGATGGGTCATAAGGTTGGCTTGTTTGATCTGGATTTTTCTGGTCCTTCATCGCATATAATTTTGGGAATAAAAAATTACGATTTCCCGAAAGAAGACAAAGGAATCGTCCCATCAGAATATTATGGAATAAAATTTATGTCCATCATCAGTTTTTCTGGAGAAAATCCATCACCACTAAGAGGAATAGATATTTCAAATGCTATAATTGAATTACTAGCAATTACTCGGTGGGGTTCTCTTGATTACTTAATTATTGATATGCCTCCAGGAATAGGAGATGCAACTCTGGATATAATTCGTGTTATTAAAAGGACAGAATTCCTATTAGTTACTACTCCTTCAAAAGTTGCATTTGAAACTGTAAAAAAGTCCTTACAATTATTATTGGAATTAAAAGTTCCAATTGTTGGTGTTATTGAAAATATGGCAAATTCAAAAAATCTATTCGTTAGAAATCAGTTAGAGCACTTGAATATAAATTATCTTGGGAAAATAAATTTCGATAAAGATTTTGAAGATGCTATTGGAGATGTGAATAAACTTTATAATACAACCTTTACACAAAGTTTGAAAGAGATTGTGTTAAATTGTAAGTTTTTCTGATAAAAAATACATTCATCAAATATTTAGTTGAGGTTATGGATTAAGCCAAAAACTTTTTTGCCCGTTCATCCTTAATCCCGATGAAATCGGAACTAATGATTAAAATCGGTGATATGATTTATCACATTAAAAAAATTGTGAGACAATAATTCTATACTTTTTAGCGAACTGCATAAATAAAAAAATTAAAAAACTTGACAATATAATTATTGACTGACTATTTGACCAATAAAAAAAGGAAAAAAAGTATGACACCAAGAAAACCAGAAAAGTTTGCAGAGATGAGAGAAAAATCTCGTAATCAAATAATCGAAAAAGCATTGGAGATATTTGCCGAACATGGATATTATAAAACATCGATAGAAATGATAGCGAAAGCTGCAGGAATTTCTAAAGGATTGATCTATAATTATTTCAAAAGCAAAGATGAACTTTTGGAAATTGTCTTAATGCAAGGTTTCAATTTTTTTGATGAAATGTCAGAAATTTCACAACCTCAAATATCTGCTTATGATAGATTGCAGTTATTACTTGATAATTTCACAAAATCTCTACAAGAAAATTTAACATTCTGGCAACTGTACCAAAGTGTAATTTCCCAACGCAGTATTATGCACAAATTAACCAAATTCAAAGAATATTATGAATCTGTATTCGGACCCTTATTAATGGGTATTTTCGTTGAACTGTTCGGAAACGAAATGTCTGAACAGGAAATTCAAATCGAAATGATGCTCTTTGCAGCTTTTTTAGATGGAATTGCTTTTGATTATGTAATTATGGGTGAAGAGTATCCATTTAACGATATATCTGAAGCATTATTAAAGAAATATAATAAATGAACTACTTTCCGAAATTTATCTCCAAAGTAATTCTTGGCGACTTAGCGAAGAAACTTGCGAAGAAACTTGTCTTAAGTGATTTTGTTTCTTTCATAATTTCTTGGAAAATCATCTTGAGACAAGTTGGACGGGATAAAGTTTAAATCCCAAAGGAAGAAAAAAATGTCTAACAAACAAAAAAATCCAAAAGGAGAAAAAAAAAATGATTAGACAAAACAAAAATCAAAAGGAGTACAAAATGTTTAACAAAAACAAAAAATCAGGAGTAAGTATGAAAAAGAAAAGTATGTTTGATCACAAATCACTTATTAAAGCGGGTGTGTTTGCTTTAATGTTGATGATTTTCGGGCAGTTGCAAGCTGTCAATCATTATCACAACACGCCCATTACAAGCGGTGAAACTTGGGCACGTTGGGACTATGAAGAAGAAGAAGCCATTACACACATTGTCCAATCCGGTTGTTATGTTGCTGCCGGAGCTACCCTAACCCTTCAAGATAGTTGCGTCGTTAATGTTGCTAATCCTAACGGCTTCAATATCTATGGTGGATTAAATGCAAACGGAAGTAGTAATGAGATTCATTTTTCCGGCGAATATATCACATTATCTAATGCAACCGGCAATTGCGATCTGGATAATTGTAATTTCTTTGGAGTTAACTTAGAAGTGGATAATTGTAGCGGTACTGTTAATGTACATTGGTGTGATTTCTCTAACGGATCTGAATTGCATATTGGAAATGGTTCAAGTCCCTCTGTTTTGTTTATTGAAGGGGCTGCTATCATTGTATTCTCTAATTCAAACCCGTACATTCAGGGTGCATCCGGCTGTAAGATTAAAGTATATAGTGGTTCTGCACCTACAGTTCAAAATTGCACTTTTAATAACAACACTGAAGCAGGTGGTCTTTTTTACGGTTGTGGTGCTGCTGTTTTCTCCAATTGCTCTTTTAATGGTAATTATTGGAGAGGAATTAAAATTGATGGTGCCGATGGTCTTGAATTTATAGATTGTAATTTCAATGATAATGATTATAATGGTATTGAAATTTCAGGAATAGGTACAGGTACAACATTTACAGATTGCTTTGTGCAAAACAACGGAACCAACGGTGTTTATGCTACAGGCGGCACTTTTACATTCATAAATGTAGTTATTGAAGTTCCAATTGGAAATAAACCTATGGATTTACTCAATGCAAATATGACTTTTAGCACATCAGGAGACACTTTTTACTCTCTAACAGATTCGGATTTCAACGGATGTAATGTAACCGTAACTGATTGTTCCCAAGTTTTATCTATACATGATTGCAATTTCTCTAACGGTTCAAATTTGATTGTTGATGCTTCTCATCCCGATATTTATGAATGTGTATTTGATAATGCCGATATTACTGCTGTCAATGAATCATCCCTTCCCGAGAGTCATATTCATAATTGCGATTTTATTAATGGCGGCAGCATTAACGTTAATACCGAAGATGGTCCCGAAATTAGTCTTTGCAATTTTACCGGCAGCTATATCACCACTGACAATGGATATTGCAGTGCTCATGATTGCACTTTTAACGGTGGCGGTATTACAGAAAGCAACAATTCAGGATCTTCAATCTCAGCAATAACAGGTGCCTGGATTTATGTAGCCAATAACTCAAATCCTCAAATCTCGCAAGTGGATGGCAGTTACATTAGAGTAGAATCCGGTTCTGCTCCGATAGTTGAATATTGCACCTTTAATTCTACTTCTATCGGCGGTCTTTTTTACGGTTGTGGTTCTGCTGTTTTCACTAATTGTGATTTCGATGATAATACCGACGGAATACATATTAATGATGCCGATAGTCTTGAGTTTATAGATTGTAATTTCATGAATAATCTTCTTGATGGTATTAAAGTTGAAGGGACAGGAGCAACATTCTTCACATCTTGCGAAGTGAAAAACAACGGTGATGATGGTATTCATGCCACAGGCGGTGAACTTACATTCACCAATTCATATATTTACGAAAACGGTAGCTACGGCATGTATTTACCTTATGCAAATATGTTCGTGCCTATGACTATTACAGATAGTTTGAGAATTGAATCCAATGGTTTAGCAGCAATAAAAATTAATCCAAATCTTGTCGGACGATTACCGGCAGACAGTTTATTCGTTTTCAGTGATAATAATCCGGATAGAGTCTGTGTTATGGAAGGGTATATTGCCGAAGACGCTGTTTGGTTGAAAAGAAACTATAATATATGCGGAGATATAGGAGTAGATAGAAATGTTACATTACAATTACCTGCTGACTGCAATTTGTATTTCGATAATAATACAGGAATTGAAATCGTGGGAGTAATTTTAGCAGACAGTGTAAACTTTGAGCCTATATTATACGGAAATTGGAAAGGTATTCACTTCTATTATAATGACCCCGGAAATATTCTAAACGCTTGCAAATTAGAAAGAGCCGGATTCAGAGATGATACATCTTATGGACCTGCCAGCATTATGATTCGTGGTGATCAGGACAGCACGATAACTATTACGGGATGTGAAATCCTTAATGGTAACGGACACGGAATTTACATGTATCGAAGCAACCCTCTCATAGAAAACTGCACAATTTCGAACTGTGACGGAAACGGGATCGACCTGATGTGGTCAGACCCCATAATTACAAACACCGCAATTTCATTGTCCGATAGTTGCGGTATCTATATAGGCTCATCATCAGAACCGTATATAGACAACTGTAATATTTTTAGTAATTCGTGCTACGGTATTTTTGCACACAATAACAGTGATGGCGGAACCCTTAGAAACGGAAGTATTTACAGCAATAGCGGACCTTCCGTAAGAATACCTTCTGAAATGGTCAGAGATATCCCCACAATTAATATATACGGAAATCTAAATAATCATCAAGTAGAAATTTCCGGCGGAGATATTGATACAGACGCTGTTTGGTACAATAATTATGATTATATTTTGTATGGAAGTCCGTTTATTGATGGAGGGACTTTAACATTGGAAGCAGGCTGTGTTTTGAAATTTGACAATAATGTTGATATGGATATAAGAACTTCCTTAACGGCAATCGGAACTCCTGAAAACCATATTGTCTTTACTTCCAATCAACCGACACCTGCACCGGGAGATTGGGATAAACTGTATTTTGATTATTGTGCCCAACCGAGTAACCTTGCCTATTGTGATATTCTTTACGGAGGTTCGGGAGGTTGGGGAAGTGTCGTATTGTGGGAACATACTGCGAATTTTGATCATTGTGATATCTCACACAGCAGTTCGGCAGGAATGTGTTTCTGGAGTGATGCTACCGCACATATTACTAATTCGGAAATTCATCATAATGCAACATTTGGTGTAGAATCCAATCCTTGGAACAGTGTTGTTCATATCAGTGATACAGCTATTCACAATAACGGAGATTATGCAATTCAAACCGAGCTGACGAAGTACAATATCTTACCGATGTAATAAATATCTATGACAATGAAAATGATGCTATCAAGGTTTTAGGTGATGATGTTGTTACGGGAACTTGGCAGTATCACAATGTTCCTTATGACATCGATGGTGATATTAATGTTTTGAATAGTGAGATTTTAACTATCGAAGCCGGTAATGACATTCGCTTTACCGGAGCGTATTCTGTTATTGTGGAAGGTGCATTAACAGCAACAGGCAGTGTGCTTTCTTATATAGATTTCACAAACGCCCCGCAAGCCCGAACAAATTGGAAAAACATCTTTTTATCCTCACCGGATGCTGTTTGCAATCTCAATTACTGTAATTTCAATTCCGGTGGAAGCAGCTCCAACGGTATGCTGGAATTTGATAATACCGGAAATGTTCAAATGTCTCATTGCACCATAAATAACAGCTTAACGGCAGGACTGTATTTAACCAATAACTCTTCTCCGCAAATAACAAACTGTGCTTTTACCAATAATATAGGTTGTGGAATTTACATTGATTCTGCCGGAAACAATATCCCGACTTTTGGTAGCAGCCTTGTTGAATGGAACGATCTTTACGGAAACGGAGCTTTCGAAATGTATAATAGTGATTCCAATGAAATAACCGCAGAATATGTTTATTGGGGAACGATAGACGAAACCGAAATCATTGCAAAAATCTACACAGGAAGAGGTGCTGTAGATTACACACCTTGGACGAATGCCGCTCACGACACATTATATTACTCTTCATACGGATCGATTTCAGGCACAGTAACTCTTGCCGATGGAGTGGGTAATATTACCGATGTAGAAGTGACGGCAGGAGGAATGACCTCAAATCCTGAAACAAATGGAGATTATTCAATCACTATTGCACCAGGCACTTATGATGTTACCGCATCATTGGCAGGGTATATAGATTCTACAATCACGGGTGTTGATGTTTTATCTGGAGATGCAACAACTGACATTGATTTTATTCTGAATCCTGAAGGAGAACTCTCATTATTACTACCCACAGATGCAGAGGGATGTCCTGGCTCCTCAGTTTCAATACCATTAACTCTGGATAATCCAGAAGAGATAGAAATAGAAGGGATAGATGTAGTTATTACATTTAATGAAGGAATAATAGACGCTACAGAAGCAACTCTAACAGGTGGAGTATTAGAGTATGAAGATTATGGGTTCTTTGCAAATACTGATGTAGATGGAGAGATTACACTTGAATTTTATGCTTTGTCAGATTTATTTAGCGGTAGTGGAATAATTGCCTTTCTTGAGTTTGATGTAGTAGGTTCAGAGGGAGATTTTACAGATTTAATATTTAGTTTTGCTCAGGTTAATGAAGCGAGTGTTACAGTAAATGATGGTTACTTTACAGTAATTCCCTGTGATTTTGACATTGAAGGAAATATTGGCTACTATAGTAATGCTTCTCCTATTGCAAATACAGAATTAGAACTTACTGGAGATGGAACTTATTCTACAACAACTACCACAAGTGGAGATTATATTTTCAATGATATTCCTGGTGGTAATTATGTATCAACTCCATCCAAAGCAGATGACCTTGGTGGATTAAGCGGAACGGATGCTTCGCGGATTGCGAGATATGTTGCTCTTCTATATGAATTTGATTGTCTT
>JACKQG010005773.1_pt1 | contig 13426 bp, 12 predicted proteins | sample 8237621 | NCBI WGS metagenome assembly JACKQG01 (sample SAMN15677084, study PRJNA649215) | marine metagenome | biome: marine; feature: Black Sea; material: saline water; isolation source: suspended particulate matter (SPM) from the Black Sea western gyre | collected 2013-06-09/2013-06-10 | depth...
TACATCTCAAGCAAGAATCGTTCAAGTTCCTTGAGGCGATTGAGAAGGTACTACAGGAGGACCCAAGCGGGCAGCAGCGCGCGATCAGACATCTTGGAATGGTCAGTAATATCAAAGGCTTGAGCACAGAGAAATTGCAGGACATATACTACAGACTGTGGCTGCTCTGTGACGCAGATGACACCCTCAAAGAAAAGGGACAATATTATCTCCGCAAGGTTGAAGAATTGGAGGGCAACTAGAATGGCGAAAGAGTTTTCCAAGAAATATCTAAAGGCTAGAGCCTTGTCGTTAGTAAGAAGCGGTGAAATTGAGGCTGGCATTGAAAAGTATAAACAGTATTTAGGATTGAACCCAGAAGATGATGACGCTTGGGCAGGACTGGGGGGCGCCTATAGAAGAAAGGGTGATATTGGGCAAGCAATCGAGAGTTATGAGAAAGCCTTCAATATCAATGAACAGTCCACATACTCGCTGGTGAATATTGTGTCGCTAGGTGCGGCTCGAAACTGGGAACAAGATCAGGCAAAACGGAGAGTCTATCTCCCTAAGGCAATACGGCTGGTTAAGGAGGATATCGAAACAGGAGAAGGAGACTACTGGAGTTGGTACGATCTGGCCACGCTGCAATTAATCCAGGGAGATGTTGAAGAAGCTGTCAGAACCTTCAATTACGCTGCGGATTTGACACCAGCGACGGCCAAAGAAAAATTTCGGAGTGTGCTAAGCAACTTAAACTTTCTGAAAGAACATAACCCGTCAATTGAAGGAATCTCCGTTGTAATTGAGGTAATAAACCAACACTTGAGTTGAGATACCAATGATTTTAACTGAATCCCTCATATTGTTTAGCCAGTTCATTCTCGATGATGGCAAAACAGCCTTGGCTTCTTGAAAGCCCACTGAATTGAATAAGGAGGAACAAATGACTGAAGAATTGGCATATCTTGATGACCGTCTTGAAGGCCAGAGGAAATGGCATTCTAGCAAGGCCACTTGGAACAAGAACAGGTTCTACGTTGTCGAAATCATTACGCTTGTAGCTGGAGGGCTCATTCCGGTTATCAATGTGCTAGATGCTTTCCCTGAGCCTTGGCTACGAGTGCTTTCGGCCTCTCTAGCATCTGTGATAGTGATTGTTACTGGCATTGGCAAGCTATACAAGTTCCAGGAGAACTGGCTCAACTTTCGTGCAGTGGTTGAAATGTTGAAGCGAGAAAGAGAGTTTTATCTCTACGAAGTAGGCGAATACGCAGTGCGGAGTGATCGAAAACGTAGTAGAATATTAGTAGAACGCGTTGAAAGCATTCTGGGTAGTACAACATCCCAGTATGTGTCTATTCACGGAGCCGAACGCGAAGAACCTCAAGTATCACCTGCATCTGTGGCCGGGCAAGAACAGCCTACGGAATGAGATCCGTGCCTGCTACACCATTAGCGGGCAATACTCATTAGGGCAAGCACGATTTCGGTCCAAGTAAGCACGCCGGGCAGTGTCCTGTCTGACGAAATGTAATTGAAACAATGGATGCGGCTGTAGGTGCTGTTAACAGGATTTGAGCCCTTGATCGCCACTGGTCGCCTATTCGACGTTCGGGTCATCGTCGCGCTCTACATGGCCCGAAACTTGTTGAAAGTCAAATCATGCCTCCCGAGCCGGTTCATCCGCCTCGCCAAGCGCCCTCTCACGTTACGCCTCCCGAGCCAGTGCATCCGCCTCGCCAAGTGCCTCCTCGTGTCACCGTGAGGCATGACCCAACCCTCAAGATGGCCTGGGAGCGCTTCGCGCTCTTCGACGCCAATTCTGTACGCTATCAAACTAACTTCAAGAGACTGAGAACGTGGATTTTGGGGCTGGGAGTGCTCAGCACGGTCTTGGCGTTGATCCTAACGACCTTGTACTCCACCAAAGCTAACCCGAAAGGAGAGACCTATGCCTACTCATCACTTTATCAGTTACTCTTCAGCTGACGCGCTGGATTTCGCTCTGAAGCTGTGCGATACGCTGATCGCAGGCCCACCTTCGATCTCTGCATGGCTGGACAAGCGCGAATTGAAACCCGGGCAGGATTGGGACGAGCAGATCGTCGAGGCCATCCGCGCCTGCGACAGCTTGCTGTTCGTCATGACGCCCGATAGCGTCGAACCTCTGTCCGTCTGCAAACAGGAATGGACGCGCGCTCTCAAGTACAAAAAGCCCATCGTTCCCATCCTGCTCCATCGGGACGCCGAGATGCCGTTCCGCCTGGGCAGCCGGCAGTACGTTGATTCCACCGGCGCGTTCGAGCCGGCCCTGGCGAGATTGCGCACCCACCTGCAGTGGCTGGCGTCGCCGGAGGGCGTGCTGCAAGCGATGAAGGATCGCCTGGCCGACGCCCAACGCGATCTGCGCCGCGCCAGGGACGACGTGGAGCAAACGCGCATTCAGGATGAAATCAACGCCTTGAAAAGGCAAATCGCCGATCAACAGCGGGTGGTTGACGATCCGCAGGGGGCAGCGAGGCGCGTCGAGGAGAGCATCGAACGGGGGCTGGAACGGGAACGCCAGCCGGAGAAACCGGTCGCCGGCGTGAAGCGCACCAGGTTCATCAACCCGCCGCCGGGCGTAGCACCAAGCTACTTCCAGGATCGCTACGTCGAAATGGGGCTGATCGGTGATTTCCTGAAAGACGAGTCCAAGCGCTTGATGACGGTGGTCGGACGGGCTGGGATCGGCAAGACCACCATGGTGTGCCGCGTGCTCAAGTCGCTGGAAAGCGGGCGGTTGCCCGACGACTATCCGCTGAGTGTGGATGGCATCGTCTATCTGAGCACGAGCGGGTCGCATCGCGTGACGGTGCCCAACCTGTACACTGACCTGATCAAGCTGTTGCCGGACGACGTTGCGGAGAGGCTGGACGCGCTCTACAAAGACCCCCAGGCCGCCACCGAGGCCAAGATGCGGGCCTTGCTGGCCGCTTTCCCGCGCGGGCGCGTGCTGTTGCTGTTGGATAACTTTGAGGACCTGGTTGATCCCCAGACGCACGCCATCCGCGACGAAGAGCTGGACGAGGCGTTGCGCGCCTTGCTGAACCTGTCCCATCACGCCGTCAACGTGATCCTGACCACGCGCGTCGCCCCGCGCGGATTGATGCTGGTGCAGCCGGGCCGGCAGGTCCGCCTGGAGCTGGACGAGGGGCTGGAGTCTCCCTACGCCGAGAACATCCTGCGCGAGATGGACGTGGACGGCAAGGTGGGACTGAGAGATGCACCGGCAGACTTGTTGGACGAAGCCCGCCAGCGCACCCTGGGCTATCCGCGCGCGCTGGAAGCCTTGTTCGCCATCCTGTCGGCCGACCGCTACACGACCCTGCGCGAAGTTCTGGACGATGCGGAAAGGCTGCTGCCCGAACACGTGGTGGAGAAGCTGGTGGGAGAGGCCTTCAACCGGCTCGATCCCACGGCGCAGCGGGTGATGGAGGCGCTGGCCGTGTACGCCCGCCCGGTGACGCCTGCCGCAGTGGACTACCTGCTGCAGCCCTACCTGCCTGGTGTGAACAGCGCGCCGGTCCTGAACCGGTTGGTGACGATGCACTTTGCCCGCAAGGAAGCCGGTCGCTACTACATGCACCAGGTGGATCGCGACTATGCCTTTGCGCGCGTGCCCGAAGGCGAGGAGGCGGATCGCCTGGAGGAGGACGCGCCGCCCTACACCCGCTTCGCCCTGCTGCATCGCGGCGCGGAATACTTTCGGCAAGCGCGCAAGCCGCGCGAGGAGTGGAAGACGATCGAGGACTTAGCGCCACAACTGGCCGAGTTTGACCTGCGTTACGCCGGGCAAGACTACGACACGGCGGCGGACGTATTGACGGATATTGACTTCGACTACCTGTTGTTGTGGGGCCATTATCGGCTGATGGTTGACATGCACGAGCGCCTGCAGGGCAAGCTGAACGACCCGCGCCTAAAGCAGGCCAGCGTGGGCAATCTGGGTACGGCGTATCGGCTGATGGGGCAGGTCCAAAAGGCGATTGCCTGTTATGAGCAGGCATTGGTGATGGCCCATGAGGCGGAAGAACGCTGGGGCGAAGGTGCGTGGCTTGGCAACCTGGGTAACGCCTACAGCGACCTGGGGCAGGTGGAGGCGGATAAAGACCATCCGGGGGCCATAGAGTACTACGAGGCGGCGCTAGAGATTGCGCAGGAGATAGGCGACCGACGCGGCGAGGGTGCTGGGTTGGCCAGCCTGGGCAACAGCTATGGTGAGTTAGGGCAGACCGCCCGCGCGATTGACTACTACGAGCAAGCGCTGACAATTTTGCGCGAGATCGGGGACCGGCAAGGGGAGAGCGCTGACCTTGTCAATCTGGCAGAAGTGCTGGTAGATGAAGGGCGCTACCCTCAAGCCATACAGCGCGCGCTGGAAGGCGTGAGGATTGGAGATGAAATCAGCAGCACGAGTCTTGGCAGCTATAGTAACGGCTACCTCGCTCTGGCTTACCTGTATGCGAGTGATCTGCCCGCCGCCCGTGCCGCTGTCGAGGCCGCGCGCCAGCACGACGAGCCGCAGAACAATCACTACGTCCTGGCGCTGCTGGGCGTGATCGCCCTGCGGCAAGGGGACCGCTCGGCGGCGCAACAGGCGTTTGCGGAGGCAGTTGCCCAGGCTGATGCCCTGCTGGCGCATACGGCTCAAACTACTATGCGCTGGATGTCAAGGGGTTGGTCCTGTGCGGGTTGGTCCTGTGTGGGGACAGGGAGAATCTGCCCGCCGCCATCGAAGCCTATCAGGCCGCGCGGGCGATCAACAAAGATGCCGGAATCGTAGGGCGCGTCTTGCGCTTGTTGGATGCGCTGGCGCTGGCGGCCCCGGACGGGGTTGAGGCGCTGTCCACTGCGCTGGCGGCGGCGGGTGGGGAATAGAGAGGATGCCGCCTTCTTCGACCGTCTGGCGGCAGAGCTGGCCAGCATCCCGTGCAGGCGAAGGTGAAAGGCAAGAACGTTGTCCAGTGTCATCTTCCCTGGGGAGAGGCCCATGAACGCAACGAACTTCGAAGGTATCAACCTCTTTGTCGCTATCTTTGCGCTAATCGTGGTTGCAGTACCTATTGCCATGCTGCTCTCGTTCTGGGTGCTGAGACGGTACCGCAATGCCGTCCTCAAATCAATGCTGGAACATGCGGGCGGCTCTGGCACAGGCAGTGCGCAGCCCGAAGCAGGAGATCGGGGGCAGGCTGAGCAAACGTCCCTGCCGGATCTGCAGCTCCAGGTCGTTGACCCGCATACGCGGCTTGAGCAAACAGGAACTGCCGACGCGATGCTGAAGCACGCCGATCGCACCAGGCTCAGAGTGGCCCTGGTATACGCTGTCGCTGGCTGTGTCCACGCCGTCATCGCCGCGATTCTGCTCTTCCTTTTCAATGACCTTGAATTCTTGCCGATCAGAACGCTCTTTACATGGCTCATTCTGGCATGGCCCACTGTTCCCACGACAGTGACCGTTGCCGGCGGTAATCGTCTGCTCAAGGTGATTGGGCCACTTTCATTGGTGCTGATCTCACTGCTGCTGATCACGTCACTTGATGTGGGGGAGTTGCTGTTCCTGTGGGCCTACTTTCTGGGGATTCCCACGCTAATCATGCTGGCCGTCGGCAATCGCCGGCTGCGAGCAGTTGGCCCGATTCTCCTGCTGATTGTTTCTTGGGTTTTGCTCGGTGTTCTCTCTCTTGGGCTCGGCATCCAGGTTTTACCTGTCGGCCTGCTCTCCACGCTTCCCCTGGTGGTCATCCTGGGAATTGCGCTGATGGTGCTGCTGGGCTTCTGGGTCGTCGCCTGGCTTGGGTTTCGATGGTTTGCCCAGCGTTATGCCCGCAAGAAGTCAAGCGATCAGCTCTCGTGGTTGGCAACGTGGTGGTTGTTGTTCACGCTGTGGGAATGTCAGATCCTGTCAGTTACAGGGGGGTTACTGGGCTTCCTGGGATTGTTGGCCTTTGTAGGGTACGAAATCGTCTTGTGGATTGGGCTGCGTCCACTGCGCGCCGCTGCGTCAAGGCAACCCCCCCATCGCCTCCTGCTCCTTCGTGTCTTTGGCTTCCGTAAGCGCAGCGAACGCCTGCTGGGAGACCTTGAGCTGCGGTGGCGCTACCTGGGCAACATCCATCTGATCGCTGGCACCGACCTGGCGACGGCCAACCTGGAGCCCCACGAGTTTTTCGAGTACATGAACGGGCGGCTTAGCCGGCAGTTTGTCAAGAACGAGGAGCATCTGAGCCAGCGCATTGAAAGCATGGATCAGCTTCCCGATCCAGATGGGCGCTTCCGGGTCAACGAGTTCTTCTGCCATGACGACACCTGGCGCATGACCTTGCAGCGCCTGGTGTCGCAAAGCGAAGTCATCTTGATGGACCTGCGGGGTTTCTCGTCCAGGAACCAGGGCGTATTGTTTGAGTTGGCCCACTTGATTGACGTCGTGCCCGTGAGTGACATCGTTCTGGTCAGCGACGGCACAACCGATCAGGAATTCCTGGAAGCGAAGCTGAGCGAGATATGGCGCACCATGGACACTCGCTCGCCCAATCGCCAGCGGCCTGACGTACCTTTACGGGTACTGCGCGTGGACAGGCAGGACAGCAATGCTGTTCAGCAGCTCATGCGCCTGTTGTGCAACGCCGCACAGCGCGTTGCGGCGAGCTAGTGCGGACAGGCTGCCTTCTTTGGCCGTCTGGCGGCAGAGTTGGCCAGCATCCCGCGCAGGCGAAGGTGAAAGGCAGGAGGAAGAAAATGAGAGTGCGAGAGAACATCCTTCTTGCCGAAACGGGCATGGTCATAGCGACTCAAGGGGGACCGGGGACCTTGGGGATAGCGGTTGTGTCAAAGTAGCCGGCGGCGGTGGCCTGGACGCTTTGCCCGATCGTCTTCATTCACTTATCTTTCGGTTTGGGAAAGGAGTGAGCGAGTATGTCACGTATCTTCATTAGCTACCGGCGTGCCGACAGCGCCGGCTACGCTGGACGTTTGCACGACCGGCTAAGCCAGCGCTTTGGCCAAGGCCAAATCTTTATGGATATTAACACGATTGAGCCCGGCCTGGACTTCGTTGAGGTTATCGAAGAGGCGGTGGGCTCGTGCGACGTGCTGATCGTGCTCATCGGCAGGGAGTGGCTGACCATTACTGATGCCACTGGACGTCGGCGGTTGGATAACCCGCAAGACTTTGTCCGGCTGGAAGTCGCGACCGCTCTTGATCGGAACATTCGAGTGATCCCCGCGCTGGTAGGGGGCTCGACCATGCCCCATTTAGCGGATTTGCCAAACGCGCTTAAGAAGCTGGCCCGCCGCAACGCGTTGGAGATCAGCGACACGCGTTTCCACCACGACGTAGACCGGCTGATTGAGACGCTGGAGAAGGTGCTGGACGTGCCAGAATCACCCCCTTCCACACCTGAGGTGAGGAGAAGGGAAGAAGCTGTCCCAGCTCTCCAGTCCTTCGAGCCCGAAATGATCCTCATCCCCGCTGGCGAGTTCCTCATGGGCAGTGATCCCAACGTGGACAAAGACGCGCGGGACCACGAGCAGCCTCAACATACCCTGTACCTGCCCGACTACCACCTGGCCAAGACGCCGGTGACCAACGCCCAGTACGCGGCCTTTGTGCAGGCTACCGGCCATCGCCAGCCGGAACGTTGGAAAAGCGGCACACCGCCGGGAGGTAAAGGATATCATCCCGTGGTAAACGTCTCCTGGCACGACGCTATCGCCTACTGCCACTGGCTTGCCGGAGTCACCGGCAAGTCCTACTACCTTCCGAGCGAGGCCGAGTGGGAGAAGGGGGCGCGCGGGGCACAGATGGCCGAGTCTATCCCTGGGGGAACGTGTGGGACAAGTCGAGGTGCAATGTGGATGCGAGTTTATTAAGGGGCTTAGCTTCTTTGGTAGCTTCAGCTGCTATTGGGATAACAGCAGTTGGTCAGTACTCGCCACGTGGCGATAGCCCCTACGGCTTGCTGGATATGGCGGGCAACGTGTGGGAGTGGACGCGGAGCTTTCATAAGGACTACCCCTACGTTCCAGAGGATGGTCGGGAAGATCTTGAGGGTGCAGGTCCCCGTGTGCTGCGTGGCGGCTCGTGGTACTACGATCTGAACTTCGCCCGCTGCGCTTGCCGCGGCAGGGGCTCCCCAGGCAGCCGTGTCAGCAAAATTGGGTTTCGGGTGGCGGCTTCCCCCGGCTCTCCTTAAGCTGTTGATTTCTGGTTTCTGTATTTCTGAATTCTGAAGCGGGGGTCTGGGGGCGCAGCCCCCAGACGCTCGTGCATGGGCGTAACATGATCCTTCGATTCATCATCTACGGACTACTTGGCTGGTGCGGCGAGATCACCTGGACCGCGACCAGGGAAAAGCTCAGCGGGCAGCAGCGAGACTGGAAGCTTAGGGGCACCACCTATCTGTGGATGTTTCCCCTCTATGGCCTCATCGCGCCCCTGTACGAACCCCTCCACAACGCCCTCCGCGCCTGGCCCTGGCCGCTGCGGGGCGTTGTCTACATGCTGGGTTTCTGGACCATAGAGTACCTGGCGGGCTGGCTGCTGAAGCGTGTGATCGGCGTCTGCCCCTGGGACTACAGCCGCGCCCGCTGGCACGTGCGCGGCTTCATCCGGCTGGACTATGGCCCTGTCTGGTTCCTGGTCGGGCTGGGTTTGGAATCCGTCCATGATTTGCTGCTGCAATTGACGCCCGCCATCCAGCAGGCGCTGATTGGTTGAGAGGAGTTTTGAATCACTGATGACACTGATGGACACTGAGGCCTCCGCCGAGGCGTCGGCCGAGGCGTTCACTGAGATAACTGACTGTCGGAGCCAAGCCGGTCTTCAGTGTGTTCAGTGTGCTCAGTGACCTCAGTGGTTCAGTGATTCCAGGTGTGGCATGGGAGAACCACGGATTGGTAGGAAAACACGGATTCGTTTGAGACCTGAGCTAATCCGCAAATAAAATAGATAAGGGAGGCATTTACTTATGAACCTGAAACACAAAGCTTCAAAGAGGGTTATCGGCGTTCAGCCTTCAGCTACGGTTGCGGTTTCCGACAAGGCCCGGGCCATGGCTGCACAAGGCCTGGACGTCATCAGCCTGGGTGGTGGCGACCCTGACTTCGACACGCCATCACACATCGTGGAGGCAGTTCTGGAGGCCGTACGCGAAGGGCATACCCACTACGTAGCCAGTTCCGGTGTGAGAGGGCTCCGGGCGGCCATAGCCGACAAGCTAAGAGAGGAAAACGGCCTGGAGTTCGACCCTGACGCGGAGATCATCATCACTCCAGGGGCGAAACAGGCTCTCTTTGCCACTATCATGGCCACCGTGGACGAGGGCGATGAAGTGCTGATCCTTGATCCGGCCTGGGTCTCCTACGTGCCCTGTGTGCAGTTGGCAAGTGGCGTGGCTGTCCATGTCCCCTTGAGCGCGGAAGACAATTTCTGCGTCACGGATGCCAAATTGCGGCGAAAGCTGACTCCCAGGTCGAAGCTGCTGATAGTCAATTCGCCCAGCAATCCCACGGGACGGGTGTTCACTCGAGAGGAGCTTGAGACCATCGCCACGGTGGCCCTGGAAAACGACCTGTTGGTCCTATCGGACGAGATCTATGAGAAGATCCTGTACGATGGTCACGAGCATATCAGCATTGGCAGTTTGTCCGGTATGCTGGATAGAACCATTGTCATCAATGGCTTCTCCAAGGCTTATGCCATGACGGGCTGGCGCTTGGGCTACGTGGCAGCCAGGGGGCCTTTGGCAAAAGAGATACTGAAGGTTCAACAACATTCGGTGACGTGTGCCAGCTCTTTTACACAATACGCCGGGATAGTGGCGCTAACCGGTCCCCAGGATGCAGTCTCCCAGATGGTCGAGGAGTACAGAAGGCGAAGGGACATCATCACCGCAGGCCTGAACAGCCTGCCAGGCGTATCCTGTCACCAGCCCGAGGGAGCGTTCTATGCTTTCCCCGATGTCTCCGCGACGGGCATGTCCTCCATAGAGTTCGCCGACGTGCTCTTGAGCAAGGCCAGGGTAGCAGTCACCCCTGGGGTCGCCTTTGGAGATAGTGGGGAGGGATACGTCAGGATATCGTTCGCCAATTCGACGCAGTTGATCGAGAAGGCCATTGAGCGGATGAGGGAAGTGTTGTAGGATGCCCTCGCTGGCAGCATACTGGCCGATGCCTTGGCTCCGTCGCAGGCTGTCGGTGCCGTCATACCGACTCCGTGCGATGCAGCACAAAATGCCGGTGACATGGGTCTTCAGTGTGCTCAGTGGCCTCAGTGGTTCAGTGATTCTAGGCATCGCTGCTGGATATAGCGTTTCATGAAAGAATTGTGAGCTAATCGATAGGAGGTGTCTTATGGACTTCTGGTCTCAAGTCCGAGCATTGGAGGGCAAGTCGTTGCGAACACTTGACCGCCACAAGTTGTTTGAGGTAGTGACAGTGGCGGACACCCAGGTCGTGTTGAAGGTGAGCACGGGAAAGATACGGCCTGTGCGACGCGAGGAGATCGAAGGTGCATTCCGCGAACTGGCACTGACAGGTGAAATCAGTCGGTCGGATATCCGCGAGCGACACTCGGATTGGAACCCGGCCTATGTCGCTGCGATCCTTGCTGAACTCGCCGGAGTGACATGTCGGGTCAGACCTATCCGACTATTCTATCGCTCGGAGTAGCTCGTTGACCGGGTGGTCTCTCGGTCCCTCCCGGGACACAACCCCAAGGAAGCGATTCTGAGCTCCCACATGCTGCCCACACCCAAGTCTCGTAACCTTCGCCGCGCAGCCGTCTTCACCCTCACCCTGCTGGCCATCGAGTTCCTCGACGAGTTCGTGTTCGGGGCACGCGAGGCGGCCTGGCCGCTGATTCGCACCGACCTGGGCCTGAGCTACGCCCAGGTCGGCTTGCTGCTTGGCCTGCCCAGTCTGGTCAGCAGTCTCGTTGAACCTTTCCTGGGCATCCTGGGTGATGTATGGAGACGCCGCGTCCTCATCCTGGGGGGCGGCATTGTCTTCGCCCTGGCGCTGTTGCTCACGGCGCTGAGTCAGGATTTCCTGGTTTTGCTCATCTCGTTTATCATCCTCTATCCGGCCTCGGGCGCGTTCGTCTCGCTGTCGCAGGCGACGCTGATGGACACCGATCCCGCTCGCCACGAGCAGAGCATGGCGCGCTGGACCTTGGCCGGTTCGCTGGGCGTGATGGCCGGCCCCATCGCCCTGGGTATGGCGGCAATGCTGGGCCTGGGCTGGCGCGGGCTGTTTCTCGTCTTCGCGGGGCTGACGCTGATCCCGCTGGCGATGGTGTACCGCTTTCGGTCTGCCATCGGGCAACAGGGACCCGATAAGGCCGATTTCAAGGCAGGTGTGGTGGACGCCCTGCGCGCGCTGCGGCGGGGCGAGGTGCTGCGCTGGCTGACGCTGTTGCAGTTCTCCGACCTGATGCTGGACGTGCTATTGGGCTTCCTGGCGCTGTACTTCGTGGACGTGGCGGGCGCGACGCCGTCCCAGGCGGGGGCAGCGGTGGCGGTGTGGACGGGACTGGGGTTGCTGGGGAACCTGTTGCTCATCCCGTTCCTGGAGCGCGTGCGCGGCCTGCGTTACCTGCGTTTGAGCGCGGCGGTAGAGCTGGTGCTGTTCCCCGCCTTCCTGCTGGCACCGGGCTTCTGGGCCAAGCTGGTGCTACTGGGACTGTTGGGCCTGTTCAACACGGGCTGGTATTCGATCCTCAAAGCCCAGTTGTACTCAGCCATGCCGGGGCAGAGCGGCACGGTGATGACGGTGGGGAACGTGTTCGGGTTGGTGGGAGGGTTGGTCCCGCTGGGGTTGGGGCTGGTGGCCGAGCGGTTTGACCTGGCGGCGACGATGTGGCTTCTGCTATTGGGGCCGGTGGCGCTACTGATTGGAATACCGAAGTACACGGAGTCAACATGACGACTGCAACCACGGTTAAAGCTACTGAACCCGAACAATTTCAGACCGACGGCGTGCTCACCATCAGCGCGGGGCACGCGGTTCACGATACCTACACCGCTTTCCTGGCCCCTCTCCTGCCGGCCTTCATCGCCAACCTGGCCCTGTCCAAGACCGAGGCCGGGCTGCTGTCGGTGTTCATGCAGGGACCGTCGTTGCTCCAGCCCTTCATCGGCCACCTGGCCGACCGCGTGAGCTTGCGCTACCTCGTCATCCTGGCCCCGTCGGTGACAGCCGCGATGATGAGCCTGCTGGGCGTGGCGCCGGGCTACGGGGTGCTGGCTCTGTTCCTGATGGTGGCCGGCCTCAGCTCGGCCAGCCTGCACGCCGTGGCGCCGGTGATAGCCGGGAACCTGTCGGGGCGGAGCCTGGGCCGGGGCATGGGATTCTGGATGGTCGGCGGCGAGTTGGGTCGTACCATCGGGCCTATCGTGATCGTCAGTGCCGTCCGCTTGTTGGGCCTGGGGGGCACGCCCTGGCTGATGATCGGCGGCTTCCTGGCCTCGGCTGTCCTCTATGTCCGCCTCAAAAACGTGTCCACGCAGCCCACCAACGCTGGTCAGGGGCTCCCCTGGCGACAGGCGTTGCGGAGCATGGGGCCGCTTCTGATCCCGCTGGTAGGCATCATCGTGGCGCGTTTGTTCATGACCAGATCACTGACCACCTACCTGCCTATCTTTCTGAGCGAAGAGGGCGCCGACCTCTGGCTTGCCGGGGCATCCCTCTCGCTCCTGGAAGCGGGGGGTGTGGTGGGTGCGTTGCTGGGGGGCGCGATGAGTGACCGGCTGGGCCGTCGGCTGATTGTCTTTATCTCTACGCTGACCACGCCCCTCCTCATGTTCGCCTTTCTGGCAACCGACGGCTGGCTTCAGTTCCCCCTCCTGCTGGTGATGGGCTTCACCGCCCTGTCCGTCACGCCCGTCATCATGGCCCTGGTGCAGGAGAGCTTTCCTGAGAACCGGGCGCTGGCCAACGGCGTCTACATGTCGTTCAGTTTCATCCTCGGTTCAGCGGTAGTAGTGGTGCTGGGGGCGGTGGGGGACCTGTTCGGGCTGCGCCTGGCATTTACCGCCAGCGCCATCATCACCCTGTTGGGTTTGCCCCTCATTTTCATTCTGCCGAAGAAGTAGGGGAGAGAGTGTATGCTTCGTTTCATCCTACGTCGAATCCTCTTCATAGCCTTGGTCTGGGTCTTCATTGTCTTCTTTTCCAACCTGGGGATGAGGATGGCCCGCAATTCCGAGATCGCCAGGCCGGACTACGATCTAATTCAGCACAGCAAGCGCGCCTGGCAAGATACGCGCACTTTTCTCGCCGGCGCGTTGCGGGGGGATTTGGGGTCCATGAGGATTCCCAGCGGCCTGGTACCGATCAAGGACATTCTCAGGGAATCCTACGTGAACAGCATGGGCCTGCTGCTCGTGGCCCTGGTCATTGCCGC
>JACKQG010005774.1_pt1 | contig 13425 bp, 18 predicted proteins | sample 8237621 | NCBI WGS metagenome assembly JACKQG01 (sample SAMN15677084, study PRJNA649215) | marine metagenome | biome: marine; feature: Black Sea; material: saline water; isolation source: suspended particulate matter (SPM) from the Black Sea western gyre | collected 2013-06-09/2013-06-10 | depth...
ACCGCATACATCAAGGCCAGCAGCCCCTCGAACCCGAGTTCCTTCTCCTGCAGACAGTGAAGACTTCGGAGAAGAAGAAGCTACTGAAGAAGAACCTGAAGCAGAAGAAAAGAAAAAAAAGTAAACAGAGATTAGTTTTCTAGTTCTATAATTTTTTTTTAATATTTTTTTCTAAACTAAGAGTATAAGTGCAAAAACAGTTATAACTACGAATACAGCCAGCACAGCAAATTTCATGGATATACCTGCAACTTTGATGCTAATATGAGACCTTTCTTTGAAATTCATAATGATAGTTACAACAATCAAGAATAATCCTAAAAAGTTTACTGCAATCCACCAAATGTTGAAGAATGCAGCCAATAAAAGTCCAAACACACAAACCAATACACCAACAAGATAAATTAAACCTTCCTTGTTAAAACCTAAATGATCTTTTATTTCTTGATCCATTTTCTAAACTTTCTTGATTAAACATTTATCTCCCGCACTAACATGATATGTTTCTGCAAAACTTCCCATGTTGATTGCCACTTCTATTCGCCCATAATCATCTTCCATTATTAAAGAATTATTTTTTGGAACTTTTCCAAATGTCTTTACAAAGGGAACTTCAATTTCAGTGTTCTGAAATTTCAAGGAAACTTTCTTTGCAACGCCAAATTGATCCCAAGCAGATGCCAGTACATTGAGATGCAATGAACCAAACTTGTTAATGTGAATAACTTTTGCTTCTAATTGATCCTTCTTGACAATTGCTTCTTCATAAGGAGCTCTAACCAAATCTTCAAACTTCAACTCCTCACCAAACTCTTCAACAGGTACCCCTACAGATAAATGCCCTGCTGCAGGCGAGAAAACATCTCTTCCATGAAAAATTGGAGAAACAGGATGCTTCATGTACTTCGGATTAGAAAGTTCAACAACTTTTTCACAACCACCTAAAATGTTTGTAGCTGGAATGAGAACACCATTATCAGGGCCAATTAAGTAATCACCTCTCTTGGTTTTGATAGCGATTCCTTTTCTTCTAGTTCCAACACCAGGATCTACAACGCAAACGTGAAAACCTACTTGAATAGTGCTCACAGTCTCCATTGTACGAGCAGCCGTAGAAATATCAAAGTCAGGCAAACCATGCATCAAATGAACAACATTTGCGTTAGGATTAATTTCTAAAACAACGGCCTTCATTATACCACAACCCTGAGTCTGAATACCAAAATCACTTGTCAGAGTTACTAAAGGTTTATTCATAAGAAGAACAAGTGCAAGGCAGATATTTAAATTTAACGATGACTACTTAACAAACTCTTCCAAATTCATAAAGTTGATTTCATCTCTAGTGGATTTCAAATCTTTGAAAGTAAATTCTTGTGTCACCTCATCAAAAGCCACACAACAATCCTTAATAACTTTAATATTATAATCTCGATCATAAGCATCTTGTATGAGACTTCGTACACAAAGATTTGTGAGTATTCCACAAATAACTATTTCTTTCACACTTTCAAGTTCTTCATCCAAATTAGTCTTAAAAAAAGAGCTTATACGATGTTTAGTTATTAAAATGTCAGATTCATTTTTATGAAGAGAAGAAATTATTTTTGTACGTTCAGAATTATCCGCGAACGCATTATTAGAATCTTCTTCAACATGACGAATGAATATTATTTTATAGTTATTGTCTCTACACAAATCAATTAACTTGTTTGTTTTAATAATGGTTTCAGAGACATCACCCACATAGTAATCAGAATCTTTTAATAGCCATTCATTCTCAAAATCGACTAAAATCAATGCTTTAACCATAATAAACAAAAGTCTGAAAGATATTTAAATTTAACGATGAATCACTTCTTTTTTTTCTTAACTACAGAAGTTGCAATCAGCGCTATTCCTACAATCCCAATTGTTATAGCTGTGGAAAGGTTTCTATCGCCAAACAAATCTCCATCAAACATTATGTACGCACCAACTAATGCCAGAACTATTCCGAAAGTTAAAGTGGTCTTATGCATATTTTCTTCTAAAAACTTGACATATATAAATTTAATGGCGGAAAAATACCTAATAGGTAATTTTAAATATTAAGATATACAAATCATTACTGCAGTGACTAAAGTTAAAAAGACAAAAGACTATGTTCTAAAAAACATATCAAGCATAAAAACAAGTGTTAAGTATGAATTTCACAAATGGAAGAAACAACTTGTTGTTGTAGATGAAATTATATTCATAGCAGTTGCTTTGCTATTCTGGATTTTTTGGCCAGATGTGTTAGTAATAGCAGTTTACCTTCTTTTATATCCATACTTGTTTTTAACTGCTAGAAAAAGTTCTCTTAATCATCTCTACACTGCTTCAATAGTTGCTTTGATTTGGATGGTCATTGCAAAAAGCCAATATGGTTATAATCAAGAAATGCTGATTGTTCTAGGTTTTAATCTGTTCCCTCTTTTTTCTTGGGCAATAGGATTGTTTGGAGTATATATTATATACTCTCACTGGGAACACATCATTAAAAAAACGAGTTTATTAAAAAAAATACTTCTATTCATAGCTTTTTATTGGCCTATTCTCATCTTTGCTGAAACAATAGCCTATCACATATTTAATATACACAACTTATCAACGGCCATATATGCCGGACTCCCAATATGTAATTGTCTTCATGCACCAATTTGGATGCAAATATCATACTTTGCTTTAGGTCCAATATATCTAATTATCTGTGAACTCATCGGCTTAAAAAATCCCCATATTATAAGGAAGGAAAAATTATGAAAGAAGCAAAAAAAGGAAATATAATAGAAAAACTCATCGCTGATTTTGAACATTTAGAATCTAATAAAAAATTGTTAATATTTGTTCTTATTATGTGTATAACAATGGCTTTTACTAGAATTGGTGTACTATTCTACAATCCAAACCCTGTTGTATGGGGATTGGAATTACATCATTTTGATTATGGACTTTTAATACTAATGATTACAAACTTATTCCTTTTGTTTGGTAGGAGAAGATTCACATTGTACTTAGTCTTGAATGCGATAGGATTTGGATTAATATTAGATGGAATCTCTTTTGTTAGAACTCAAATTGTTGATCCTAGCACACATGAACTAGCAATCTATAACTCAACTCTTCCAAGCGCAATATTCTTCGCAATAATAGTTATAGTCATAATTATGTTTATTAATTTCAGAGGAAATAATAGAAAGTGATTATTTCTCTTTTATTGCGCCAAAGCCTATTAATCTAAATCTTGTTCCAATTCTTCGGCTAATAGTAACTTTACTATCTAAATCAGCGGCAATTGGTTTTTTTAATCTACATTTGAACTTGTTCTTACCCAATTCTTCAACAAATCCAACTGTTGCAGAGCTGTTGACATTAAGCATTAAAACTTCATTCATCTTGATTGGTTCCACATTTAGTTCTCGTTCGCTACCAATAACATTATCCAGCAAAGTAGTTTCCAAAGTCAAGTTATACCAAACAGGCGGTAACTTTCCAGGCGCACCTACAACATTACCAACTAATCTGTCAGAACTCACAACACTCGAATCTAGCGTTGTCATCAAAGCAACTGATCCGCCAGGTTTAATTTCATTGGTTGGGCTTCCACCAGTCATACAAGAAGTTACTTTTGCAAATAAAGATTTTGCAACTAATTTGTTTTGTACTTCAACAACTCTTCCTGGCGTAATCTCAATCCTATCACCAACTTTTATGCTACCTTGTAATAATGCACCGCCAAGAACTCCACCTTTCAAATCCTTAGGTTTAAATCCTGGCTTGTTAATATCAAAACTTCTAGCAATAAACATGATTGGATTTTTACTAGCAACTCTTTTTGGAGTAGGTATATTTTTTTCAATCGCTTCGATTAAATAACCAACATTAACGCCTTTCTGAGCACTGATAGGAATAATAGGCGTATCTTCATAACCAGTTCCTTTCAAAAATGTCTTTATTTGGTTATAATTTCTCAAAGCTCTTTCTTCAGATACCAAGTCAATCTTGTTCTGAACAATAATTATATTTTTGATTCCTGCAATTTGCAAACCCATTAAATGCTCTCTTGTCTGCGGTTGAGGACAATCCTCATTTGCAGCCACTAATAAGATAGCCCCATCCATTATTCTGGCACCTGAAAGCATTGTTGCCATAAGACTCTCGTGACCTGGAGCATCAACAAAAGAAACCATTCTCAAAGATTTAGTTGCCACATTATGTTTTGGGCATTTGACTTTCACATTGAAACTTTCAGCACCCTTACATTTTGGACATTTTCGAAAAACAGTATCCGCATATCCTAACCTAATTGTAATTCCTCTCTTGACTTCTTCAGAATGAGTATCAGTCCATTTACCTGACAATCGCTCAGTAAGTGTGGTCTTGCCATGATCTACATGACCAACTAATCCAATGTTAATTTCAGGAGTTAAATCTTCTTTTTTCTCTGTCTTTGAGCGAGGTTTAGAAGCTTTTTTTGGTTCTGTTTTTTTTGTAGTCATCAGCCTCTAGAAAACACCGCTGTTTTATAAATTTTTATATCTAAGCCTCATCAAAAGTTTTATAAATAGACCACAATTCCAATCGTGCATGACAAATATAGAACTTTTCAACAGGTGGGATACCTCAAATATTAAGGTTGAAGATCCTGGATTGGTAAGATACATAAGTTTGAAACCAATAATAGTACCTCGAACAGGTGCTAGATACGCTGGTAACAGATTCCATAAGTCAAGAATATCAATCGTGGAAAGGCTCATCAACAGAATTATGATCCCAGGACACAAAGGGAAAAAACACAAAATCTCAAGCGGTTTATGCACTGGAAAAGCAATTACTGCATATGGCTTGGTTGAAAAAGCATTCCAGATAATCGAGCAAAAAACTAAGAAGAATCCTGTAGAAGTATTTGTTAAAGCTATTGAAAACGCAGCTCCAAGAGAAGAAATTGTTTCTATTGAGTATGGTGGAGCAAGATATCCAAAAGCAGTTGAGTGTACTCCTCAAAGAAGGATTGACGTTGTATTAAAGATGATGACTCAAGGTGCTTATCAAAAAACATTTAGTTCTAAGAAATCAGCAGAAGCATGTCTAGCAAGCGAAATTTTGGCAGCTTATCAGTTAAGCCAAACTTCTAACGCAATCACAAAGAAACTTGAATTAGAAAGACAAGCAGACGCAAGTAAGTAAAGTTAATTTATTTTTCTTTAAAGAAATTCACAATTCTCTTTGTTAAGAATAAGTATCTTACAATCAGTACAGTATGCGATAATCTATGAACTTTTAATTCGTAGTTCTTCAACTTGTTTAGTAATTCCTTTGCTAGTTTGTAAAGCACCACTTGATCAGTTTCTGAAAATACAATTGATATTTTTGATTTAACTTTATCAATGTCTGTTATTGGAGCCATTGTCTTCCAGCCTTTCTGCACTGTTGCAAGGGTTTCTCCTTTCATTATTAACTGACGTTTTGTCTCCTTAGCAGAAGTTCCAGTCCATATAACTTCTGCGAAGTCTGCAGCTGATGAAACTAAGAATATTTTCTTAACATCAGTTTTCTTGGCAAGCATGAAAGACAAGAATGTTCCAAGGCTGTATCCCAACGCATTTACAGATGTGAAATGGTTTTCTTTAATATATTCACAAGCATTATCTATGATTATATTAAAATTATCTCTTGTTTCTTTTACATTGTACATCACAATATCGGGGTCATAATAGTATAATAGAACACAGTGCTTTCTTGACAAGTCCCACAGCACATTATAGCAATGCAAATCCTTTGCATTCCAATGAGGAAATATTATTATCAAGTCTTTATTTTTCTTGCCGAGAATTGTTCTGTGATATCTCATTTTCAAGGTAAATCTTCGAAGTTAATCACTGTTCTTGGAAACTTGTTAAAGTCATCATATGCAATTCTCTCGCAAGCAGTATTGACAAAGCATTCTATAAATGGAAAATCTTCTAGTTTGTCAAATTCTATATTGTTATTTACCAAGTAATAGAAGTTCTTATCGTTGTATTTGTTTTTGATTTTCTCAAATAAACTAAATTTGTTTTGGCCTGGTTTGGTTGTTATTAGAACACCTATTTCTTTGCTCATCAAAAACTTCATTCGTGCTGTTTGCAATTGTTTTCTTATCAACAGAGCATCTTTAGATGTTAGAACAGAATATTTTTTTTGAGCATGATTGTATATATGTACTGGTTTGTCATTTTTGATTATCAGAGCTTGCGGATGAAACATTCCGTCGCCGATGTAGAAAAACGCGTCGAACTCTGCATTGATTTTTTCTGTATCACAACCAAGTATTTGCCCTTCATGAACTGTGTGTCTTATACGGTGAAGCAAAACTTCTTTATTTGCATCTTCTAATTGTTTTATCAAGTTTTCTTTCCGTGGTATAAGTTGTGCAGTCATAAACAACATAATCTTAGAGGGTAATCTATCTAACACTTTTTTTGGAATAATAACTTTTTTGTCGTAGTGTGCCTCTACAAATATTGTTTTCATAAAAAACAGTGAAAACTATCTTTTTTAAAAATATTCTCTAAAAGACATTACCACTCTTGAATAGAACTAATTCTTTAAATACTTCAGCACTAATCAAGTATCATCATGAGCGAGCTAAAGAGCACTCTAAGCTATCCAATAATACTACTCATCACTATCAACTCTATAATGGGTACGGGAATTTTCTTTTTGCCAACTCTCGGTGCGAAGATTGCTGGTCCGATGTCCATTATATCTTGGTGTATACTTTCAGTAATTGCCATCTACATTGCGATGTGTTTTGGAGAGCTTTCAAGTATGTTTCCAAAGTCAGGCGGAATTTATGAGTTCTGTAAACAAGCCTACGGCAGCTTCACATCTTTCATACTTGGTTGGATGACATTGATTGCAGGAAACATAACGATTGCAATGCTTGTCGTCGGCGCAATTAGATATTTGAATCCTGCTCTCCCTCAAGTTTTCAAGATTGGAATTAGTTTATTATTTATTTTGTTGTTTAACTATATGGCTTACAAAGGTATGAAAACAAGCGCAGTGATGCTTGTAGCTTTCGCAATCATCACACTAGGTTCTGTTATTGCTTTGATTATTCCCGGAGTTCTAACTACAGATTTCAATAATTTCACTCCTTTCTTTACGCATTCATGGCCAGCTGTCTTAATCGCAATATTCTTCATTGCAGAAACTTTCTTTGGTTGGGAGACTGCAACATTCTTAGCTGAAGAAACTAAAAATCCTAAGAAGGTTATTCCAAAAGCATTAATCTGGGGAACAGTAATAATCGCCATTATTTGCATAGTATTCGTTTTAACTTCATTAGGCAGTATTAATTGGACTTCTTTTTCGCTTTCACAAACACCTTTAACAGATCTTGCAAACTTGCATTATGGTTTTATGGGAAGTCAAATATTCACCATTCTAATCTACCTTTCAATCATTGGCAGTGTTGCTGGTTGGATTGTTGCTTCTCCGAGACTCATCATGGCTTTGGCTAAGGACAAATTGTTCATTACTCAATGTGCAAAAATTCATCCTAAACACCACACACCTTATGTTGCCATTATCTTTCAAACTGTTCTTACTATTATTTTGGTCATAGTTGGCTCAGGCTCGTATGAAACATTGCTAGAATTATTACTGCCAATGATATTAATAGTTTATTCTGCAACCATGCTCAGTCTTGTAATATTAAGGTTTAAGATGCCTGATATTGAAAGACCTTTCAAAGTTCCGTTTGGTAAAGTCGGACCAATTATTCTTATAGTAATTCTTTTAGCACTTGTTGGATACTGGGGTTTTAGCGTTGAAGGAGCAGTCCAAGTAGCTAAGATTGGTCTGTCATTAATTATATTTGGAATACCCATCTATATTTTGCTATTGTTCTACTACGATCCTGATGCAATTGTAAAAATAAACAACTCATTTGCAGGTCTCAATCTCTTACTTGAAAACTTGCTTCTTCCAAAATCTGTAAGAAGGGAAATTATGGCATTGTTTAAGGATATTGAGAATAAACATATACTGGATTATGGTGCGGGCGTTGGAACCTTGACTCTTCACTTAGCGGAAGCTGTAGGCCCTAATGGAAAAATATATGCAACAGACATTAGTAAGAAAAATCTGAACATATTAGAAAAAAGATTGAAGAAAAGAGGTCACACACACGTTGAATTAATCCATGATCAACATCATGTAAGTAGAGTTCACCCAGATGTAAAACTCGTGGATATGGTATTCTCTGTTGGCATGATGGGTTATATGCAAAACATCAAGAAAATATTATCTGATATAAGTGATGTGTTGCCTGAGAATGGTAGAATTTTCTTTGGTGAATATGTTGATTTCTTTTGGATTTTACCAAATGTTGAATGGTTATCAACAAATGAGAACATTAAAAAATTATTCAAAGAAGCTGGTTTCTCAGTTAGAGTTATTAGAAGAAAGGGTTTATTCTGGAATTATGTATTCGTGTATGGAATCAAATCAGACGAAGATGTACCATTCATTTAGAGTTTATCTAAATAACCAAGAAGTTTAAAATATTCTTTTGTGCAATCCTTGCAGTAAGTATTTGAAGGTATACCACGCATACAAAACTCTGCTGTTGCACCACACATTATACAAGTGGTTCTTTCTTTCAAAAGCTTTTTCTCTTCCTTTTTAATTGCTCTTTTGATAGACATAAATATGAATGTATGTAGTTATGTTATAGTCATCGTCTTTTAAAAAATTTACGATTCATAACTATATAAATAACCCTCTTTTCGTAACATAAGCAGAAATTAGAACTTTCTGAACATTGCGAAAAGCACTGCTTTTCGTAACATATATAAAAGAACCTTTCTTCTCACGAGGAATGTCAGCCGCATACCATAAGAAAGTACCAGATAGTACTGAAGAGATTACTAGAGTTAAACTTCCTCGTGGAAACCAAAGCTTGGGTATTCTTGAAAAAAGATTAGGTGGCAGCAGATGCGCAGTTAGATGTCTTGATGGTAAAACAAGAATTTGTAGGATTCCGGGCCGACTTAAGAGAAGACTCTGGGTTAGAGAGGGTAATATTGTTCTTGTAGAACCCTGGGAATTTGGTGGCGATGAAAAAGGCGATATTATATTCAAATATAAACCAAATCAAGCTCAGTGGCTAAAGAAGAATGGTCACTTAGATAAATTAGATGAGTTTGACGATTTTAATTGATATTCTTTCCACATAAAAACTATTATTAAGCCTATTACACCTATGGAGATGTAGGCATCTGCAAAGTTAAATACAGGCCATACTTTGAAATCTAAGAAGTCTGTTACATGTCCTAAAAATATTCTATCCAGTAGGTTGCCTACGATACCTGTAAATATCATTAGGTAGAAAACCCATCCTTTTGTTGGTACTTGATCATTGAAGTATATTAGCACACCTATGACTATAATTGATATCCATATGAATGTCATGTTTGAATCTTTGAAAAAACCCCATATGGCACCTGTATTTTGCACTAGGTTAATCGCAAATATGTGTATGTCAAAAGATGCTTGTGTTAGATTGATAACTATTTTTGTGAGTTGATCAACAACTAATAATACTAAGAAAATCAAAATGGTTTTTTTAGTTACCATGCTGGCTTCTTCTCGTGTTCTTGCTCTGCTATTTTCTCAATCTTTTGCAATCTCTGATTCATTGAGTCTAGCTCAGCTTTTATGGTGTCAAGCTTTGAAGATATCAGTTCAAATTCCCTGTTCGCTGCAGGCGCTGGTTGGACTTGCTGACTATTGAAATTATCAAATGTGGATTTGTCCCTTAAACTTCTAGGCATATCAGGAGAGCCTGATCCTAGTAAGTCTCCTTGTGGTTCTGGTTCCAAACCTAGGTTATCCTTAAAATTCATGCTTGAATCTTCAAAATTACCCATTGGATCATGAAAATCCATTCCTGGCTCATTAGCTAGTGGATCTGCCAACCCCAAATCATCTTTCTTCTTCCAAAATTTTAGTTTGCCTAAAGGATTCATTCTTCTTCTCCCTGTATCTTTTCTAGCACCATATTGATGATTGGCTCAGGTGATGCTTTGATAGTCTGAAATAAGATGGTATTTGGGTAAACATCTATCTCGCCTGTTTTCAAGTAGTCAAAATAAATCGAAAAATCTCTCATTTCTTCACCCACTACTTCTTTCCATAAATAATCTAATAAATTGCTTCTTAATTTATCATCAAAAGTTTCTGTTAATTTATCTTCAACTTGTTGTACTGAAAAACTAGTATCTGCAGCCATTTTTTCTGCTAAAGTTCTCTTTACAGTCTCTGATTTTAAAGCATCTAATACTTCACCAACAGTAATATCTAGATCACCAAGCAATATCACATTGCTGCTTTTTTCTGCAAACATTGATTCATTCAAAAAGAAAATCTTGTAATGACTTCCGAGCATCTCCTCAAATTCATCAGCTTTAAACTGATCATTTAAATCAGAGACTTGTTTGTCAGATGAAAATGTGAAAGGAATATTCTTGCTTTGTTGTTGTTCTTCTAAATTTGAAAGATCATTTGAGTCATCATTACTAGAGTTGAGCAGTTGTTCTCGGTATAAATCAACACCTGTTCGCTTGTAAACAGGTTTTAACACCATACTAGAAACAATATTACTTCCGCTCTGCATCACAAATAAATTGTTTTGTTCAGACATTCCTTCCTTGAAAGTCATCGCGTCATTCACAACGACTGCACCAAAGATTATGACACCTATGATCAATAAGAAGAATACTACCATTAAAATTTTGAAGAAAGCTTTTCCGAATCTAAAAACAAGGAAAATACAGACAATAGCTATGATAATTGCTGCTAAAGCGATAAATGCAGGATTCATGAATTACACCTCTATAATAATTATATAACAGTAATTATTGAATAAAAGATATATAAATGTTTCTCTGAGAGAGGTTTAGAGAGAAATATTTATATAGTGGACAGATAAAACTTATTGAGGGGAATTGAGAGATGAAAGGAACAGTTATTTGGTTTACAGGTTTATCAGCCGCTGGTAAGACTACAATTGCTAAAGCAGTTAGTGCTGTTTTGAAAGAAAAATCCGAAAAACATGAGATTCTAGATGGAGATATTCTTCGGAAGCATATAACTAGTGATTTAGGTTTTAGCCATGAAGACCGAGAGAAAAACTTGGCTAGAGCTACTTTTATTGCGAAACTATTGGCTAGAAACAACGTGATTGTATTATCAGCCTTTATCACACCTTACAATTCTGTTAGACGAAAAATAAGATCTGAATTAGAAGGAGATTCAAACTTTGTAGAAGTATATGTGAAAGCTTCTTTAGAAACATGCAAGAAAAGATGCTATAAAGGTTTGTATGCAAAAGCAGAGAAAGGCATAATTAAGAACTTCACAGGAATAAGTGATCCATTTGAAGAGCCAGAGAACGCAGATCTGGTTTTAGATACTGAAAATAAGACTATTGAAGAATGCAGCGAAGAAGTTCTTAAGTTCATTGAGAATTTAAAAAATTAATAATTTGGGGGATGAGTGTTGAGAGAAAAGAGTTTTAAGATAATAGGTTGGATTCTAATTGTGATTGGTTTATTCTTTAATCCTTTCGTTGTTGAATGGTTGTTCAGCCCTGATGGGAAGCTGGATTTTATTTGGAAATATTTTGAGATTGCAATTTTTAACGTTGTTCTCATTATAGTTGGAATAAGTATTATGAAAATAAAAACTAGAAGAAAAATTAAAGTTATTCTAAGAAAAATCAGAAAACTTCTTTCAAATAAAAATATTCAAAACATTTTCTTATTAATAATGATTATAATTCTCACGATTTTAATAATAGAAACAACATTCTACTTTTTGAACAAAGAAAGCGAAACAAAAAGAATAATTAAGGGAAATCACAAATATATTCAATTCGATCAAGAACGTGGATACAAAGGCATTCCAAACATAACAACCAACAGAGCTATTTATTTCAGTAACGGAACAACAATCTATAATGTAACATATTCTATTGACGAATTCGGTAGGAGAAAAAACAAACACACAGAAGAACCACCACTAATATTATTCGGAGGATCATATACATTCGGAGAAGGAGTTGAAGACAACGAAACGTTAAACTACCATTTAACAAATCTGACGAACTATGATTTATACAATTATGGATTACCAGGAACTGGAACTCAACACATGCTAGCTTTATTAGAAGATGATAACTTCGCAGAAGAGATAAACAAAACAGGAGGAAAAGCAATATACATATTTATACCAAATCACATTAGGCGAGTTATAGGCAATCTTTACATACATAAAAAATGGTATGCTGGTTGGACATTTCCATATTATAAACTAGATAAAAATCTTAAATTAGAAAGAAAAGGAAATTTCAAAACAGGAAAACCCATAACAACAACCATTTATCAAATATTGGCAAGATCACAACTTATAAAATACTATAAGATAGACCTTCCAAAACACAAAGAAAAACATACTTATTTGACATATAAAATTATTGAGAAAAGCAAAGAAATTTATGAAGAAAAATTCAACGGAACATTCTACGTACTAATACACCCAATACACAACGACAACATAAAAAGCCTAGAACTAAAAGAATTACTACAAGAAAACAATATCAACATACTAGAATACAATCTAACACACACAAATATTAGAAAAGAATATAAGATTAAAGGGGATGGGCATCCAAACGCAAAATCAAACAAAGAATTAGCAAAAAACATAGCAGAAAGTTTAAATCCCAGTTTAAAATAATATACTTTGTAAACATATTGAGGAAATTATTTAAGAAGCCATCTCTATTTTCTTACGAAAGAAGAAAAAAAATTTGATTCTATTTTTGAGTAATTATCATTTAAAGAATATTTATTAACTAATTCTTTACATGCAGGATTTGTTAACCAACGAGTAAATACTATGATGTCCTTACGCAAATATTTATTTATATCTTGGAATAAAAACTCAGAACAAAATATTTTTTCAGATGAAAAAGGTTCTTCAATAAAGAAATATGGGATTCGACATGGAGACAGAATTAGCAACGTAGAATTTGAAGAATTAATGATTATATGTTGAGACAAGTTGTTTTGATAAAATGAAAGACAATCTTCAAATGAACATTTGTTTGTGAATTGTGTTTTCAAAGAAATTAAAGACATAATCAAGAAAAATAGTAAAATCGCTAATATAAGAATTTTTTTTAATTTAAGATTTAAAAAATTAAAATGAATCTGTTTAGATATAAAATAAGATGATAAAATGATAAAAAAAGGAATTACAGGCCACAAATACCTGAATATTCTTACTTCCGCAAAACTCATTATAAATATGTACACTAAAATAATGACTAATAATGAAATAGCTAAC
>JACKQG010005775.1_pt1 | contig 13420 bp, 11 predicted proteins | sample 8237621 | NCBI WGS metagenome assembly JACKQG01 (sample SAMN15677084, study PRJNA649215) | marine metagenome | biome: marine; feature: Black Sea; material: saline water; isolation source: suspended particulate matter (SPM) from the Black Sea western gyre | collected 2013-06-09/2013-06-10 | depth...
GCATCCGCGCACTCAGTCCAGACCAGTCCCAATCCTCTGATGCAACCCGGTCCTGAAAAACCTCTGCGGCCACATTATCGGACAGGTCAGCCATCATGCCCGCAACAACTTCAGACAGATCATTATTCTCAAGCACTTCACGCCGCTGACGATAAATCACCTCACGCTGCTTGTTCATGACATCATCATACTCAAGCAGGTGCTTTCTAATGTCAAAATGATGCCCCTCAACCTTGCGCTGAGCGTTCTCAATGGCCTTGGATATCATGGAGTGTTCGATGGGTTCATCCTCTTCCATCCCCAGTTTATCCATGATCCCTGAAATTCGTCCGGAGCCAAAGATACGCAACAAGTCATCTTCAAGGGAGAGAAAGAAACGAGAAGAACCAGGATCTCCCTGACGCCCGGCACGCCCGCGTAACTGATTGTCAATACGACGGGATTCATGGCGACTGGTACCAAGTATATGAAGGCCGCCCACCTCCTTGACTCCTTCGCCAAGTTTAATATCAGTTCCACGTCCAGCCATATTGGTGGCAATGGTCACCTTGCCCAACTGCCCGGCACCGGCAATGATCTCAGCTTCACGATCATGGTGTTTGGCATTCAGCACTTCGTGATTGACCTTTTCTTTCTTGAGCATACGAGAAATTTTCTCGGACACATCAATGGAGATCGTTCCCACAAGAACAGGTTGACCTGCTTCATGCAGAGACTTGATCTCCTCAACAATGGCGCGGTATTTGGCCGCCTCATTTTTATAGATAACGTCTGCATAGTCTATACGAACCATGGGTTGATTCGTGGGCATGATTACGACGTTTAGATCGTAAATCTTCTTAAACTCGGGCGCCTCTGTATCTGCCGTACCGGTCATACCGGACAACTTGCTATACATACGGAAATAATTCTGAAAGGTAATCGAGGCAAGCGTCTGATTTTCCTTCTCAATATTCACATTTTCCTTAGCTTCAAGGGCCTGGTGCAGACCGTCACTATACCGACGCCCTTCCATGGTTCGACCAGTGAACTCATCAACAATCACCACCTTGCCATTCTTGACGATATAATCCACATCGCGCTGAAACAGGACATGCGCCTTAAGGGCCTGATTGAGATGATGCAAGCGCTCGATACTTGAAGGGTCGTAGAGATTATCAACCTCAAGCAGTTTCTCACCTAAGGCAACACCTTCTTCAGTTAATGCCACCTGACGGGCCTTCTCGTCCACCATATAATGTTCATCGCGCTTGAAATGACTCATCAGCTGATCAACACTGACATAAAGGTCTGTGGAGATATCAGCTGGACCAGAAATAATTAATGGTGTCCGCGCCTCATCAATGAGAATGGAGTCAACCTCATCAACGATGGCATAATTAAATCCACGCTGACAAAATTCGGATATTTCAAACTTCATATTGTCGCGCAGGTAGTCAAAACCGAACTCGTTATTCGTGCCGTAAGTGACATCTGCAGCATAAGCATTGCGCCGCTCTTCATCATCCATCCCATGCACAACCTTGCCAACAGATAGACCGAGAAAACGATACAAATCCCCCATCCACTCAGCATCACGGGCGGCCAGGTAATCGTTCACTGTAACCACATGCACGCCTTTACCGGAAAGGGCATTCAAATAGACAGGCAAAGTCGAAGTCAGAGTCTTGCCCTCACCAGTCTTCATCTCTGCAATCTGGCCCTGATGGAGAATAATCCCGCCAATGAGCTGCACATCATAATGACGCTCACCCAGAACCCGGCGTCCGGCCTCACGCATTACGGCAAAGGCTTCGGGCAGCAGGTCATCCAGGGTCTCGCCCTGGGCCACACGCTCTTTAAAGTCAGATGTTTTGGCAGCAAGCTCCTCGTCTGTCAGAGGGGTCAGAGCCGCTTCACAGCCATTAATTTTCTGAACAAGAGGCTGGATCTGTTTCAGGACCCGATCGTTCTTACTCCCAAAGACCTTTGTTAAGACTTTTCCAATCATTTTATATCCGTATTCGTTTAGACGACTTAAGGGATTGCCCGATATTCATTTCAGCGGAAATGACTATCAGCCATCATGCTCAATCCCTTCAATTTTAAATAGTAATGCATCTTCATCACAGTCTGGAAACTTATGGCAGTTGAGACAGTCACTCCAGATTTTATGTGGCAGATCCCGTTTATCAACATCGACGAAGTTCAGCTTGCGAAAGAATCCTGCCTGATACGTCAGGGTAAAGACCTGAGATATTCCCAAATCCCGCGCTTCAGCCAGGCACGTGGTTACCAATTTCGCCCCGATACTGCGCCCCTGAACGTCTTCGGCCACAGCCAAACTGCGAATTTCCGCCAGATTTTCCCAGCTGATATGCAGGGCGCAGGTGCCGACCACTTTCCCGTCTTCATCACAAAAAACTATAAAATCACGTAAATGATCATACAGAGAACTGATGGAACGCCCCAGCAGTAAACCTTTCCCCGCAAAATTATTGAGCAGGGCGTGAATATTTTTCACATCACTCATGCACGCATTACGGATCATCTGATCACCTCTTTCTTTTTAACTGGACTGATTTCTATAATCTTCAATGCAGTTTTTGAAGCCAGTTCTTCAGTTTGTTGGGATTTTTCACCACTGAAGCCAGTATACGATTTCTGCAGAAAACTTTGTCCAGTCCAGACACCAAGCAGATACATCCATAAAAAGATACAAAAACAGACCACAGCAATCCCGACAATAGCAGGCAGGGTCAGTTCAAATTTAATCTTTTTAGTTTTTTTCTTTTTTTTTGCAGCGGCCACGAACGAGAGGCACCTCAGCGCCATTCAGTCAATAATGATGGTATTGTAAAAATTCTGCCCTTTCTTCTCAGCTGATCTGGCCTTGTGACAGCCCGGAAAGCCGGTAATCAAACGAAGCAGATCTTCGATGAAACACCAGTCCTTACAAATCAGAATCCAGACGCAGGCTTCCCGGTCCTTACATCCGTTCCGGAGCTTTAAGACCAAGGATTCCCAGTCCATTGGCAAAGACCTGACGTATTCCCAGCACCAGCGTCAAGCGTGCTTTGCACAATTCAAGATCCTCGGTCAGCACTTTGTGCTTGTTATAATAGCTGTGAAACAGGCCCGCAAGATCCATAAGTCCATAAATCACCTTATGTGGGGCAAGATCCAGGGCTGATTCCTCGATAATCGACGGAAAGGCTGCCATGGCCTTAAACAGCTGTAACTCTTCGACCTGAGTCAGAAGAGATAAATCAACTTCTGCCAGACTAGGACAGACAATACCCTTTTCTTCCGCCTGTCGGAGAATAGAACAAAGACGGGCATGTCCATACTGGACATAATAGACTGGATTTTCATGGCTCTCTTTGGTCGCAAGATCGAGATCAAACTCCAACTGGCTGTCTGCCTTGCGCATCAGGAAAAAGAAACGCACCACATCTGCACCGACCTCGTCCAGAAGCTCATCCACTGTAATAAAGGTTGCCTTGCGGGTGGACATCTTGACTTGACGGCCATCACGCAGCAAGGTGACAAACTGATGCAGGACCACGGTCACCTGAGAAGAATCATAACCCAGCGCAGTCACCCCGGCCATGACATCGGGCACCGTAGCGATATGATCTGAGCCAAAGACATCAACCAGCCAATCAAAACCACGCCGGAACTTCTCGCGATGATAGGCAATATCGGGCAACCGATAGGTGGGTTCACCTGTACTCTTGATAATCACCCGATCCTGCTCATGACCAAACTCCGTCGTCTTGAACCAGACGGCGCCATCTTTTTCATAGACCAGCCCCTTATCACGCAATTCCTGAACCACATTGTCTATATGGCCATCTGCGTACAGGGTATGCTCATTGTAGTAATTATCAAAGACGATTCCCATCCGCGCAAGGGTCCCGGAGATATCCTTAAAGATCATCTCAACAGCCCTGGCTGTGAACGGGAGGGTATCCTCGTGATCACTCAGGGTACTCCCATGAGAGTCAAGTAATGACTGCGCAATCTCACGAATGTAATCACCCTGATAACCATCCTCGGGAAATTCGAATTCCAGCCCCTGCAGCTCACGATAGCGAGCACGGGTGGACTCACCGAGTACTCGCATCTGACGACCGGCATCGTTGAAATAATATTCACGATACACGTCATGCCCGGTGGCTTCCAGTAACTTAGCTATGGCATCACCAAGAATTGCCTGGCGACCGTGACCAATACTCAAAGGACCAGTGGGATTAGCACTGACAAATTCAACCATGACCCGGCGACTGGCACCGATATCTGAATGACCAAATTGTTCCTGCTGAGTCAGAACCGGAACCAAAACCTGTTGCCAGATCTCCGGCTTCAGGAAAAGATTAACAAAACCTGGTCCTGCTACTTCAACTTTCTCAATGGGCCCTGTATCAGCAGCAAGCAGGCCCACCAGCTGTTCGGCAAGCTGACGAGGATTGGAGCGCTCGATCCCGGCCAGGACCATGGCCATATTCGTGGAGTAATCCCCCTGCCCTTCACGCTTAGGCATCTCTACGGTGAATTTTCCAGCACCCTTATCAGACCATAAGCCCTGCTCCACACCTTGAGCAAAGGCCTTGTCCAGCAATTGTTTTATTCTTGTACGAATCATTCCTTCTCATCCAGGCGGTTCAAATAGCGCCGTTCATTATTATTTCCAAACAAACAGAGGACCTCATACGAAATGGACTCCATCCAGCTTGCAATCTCATCAGCCGAAATAAACTCATCTCCCTGTCTGCCCATGACAACAACCGTATCGCCTATTGCAACATCGGGACAATCTGTGATATCGACCATACATAAATTCATACAGATGCGACCTACAATAGGGACCCGCTGACCAGAAATCAAGACCTGCGCCTGTCCAGCCAGTCTTCGCAGATACCCATTGGAATAGCCGATGGGCAAGACCGCAATACGAGTCGGACGACTCGTGACAAAGGTATGACCATAACTGATCCCTGTGCCTGCGGCAACTGCCTTGACCTGAACCACTTGAGTCTCAAGTCGCATGGCCGGAGTCAAACGATCTTCTGGTACCTGTTCGAAAGCCTGCACGCCACCGGGATAATATCCATACAGTGAGATACCAGGACGAGCCAGATCGCCACAGGTTTCAGTAAAATACAACAAGCCTCCTGAGTTGGCTATATGGCAAATGGCATCGTGATCCTTCTGAACCTGCTGACAAACAGTTCTGAATTCCTGAAACTGCTCTCGACTCTGGTTAGAATGCGGATCATCGGCTCTTGGAAAATGACTCATGACCCCTGACAAACGCACTCCAGGCAAGTCAGAGAACAGATTCACATATTCATCGATTTCATGGGGGGACACACCTAAACGTCCCATGCCACAGTCAACCTTGAGATGGACGTCCAGTACCAGACCATTGTCCACAGCTGCCCGAGACAGAAGCCGCAGCATCACCTGGCTCACCACCACCGGAGTCAGATCATAATCAAATAAAAACTGAATATCAGACAGTTCGCACCCCAGTTGAACCAAAATCTGTCCCTTAATCCCAGCCTGTCGCAAACACACACCTTCTACGAGCTCAGCAACTGCAAAATGACAACACCCCTCCACGGCTAACGCCTGAGCCACCTCTAGCATTCCGTGGCCATAGGCATCAGCCTTAACCATGGCCATGAGTTGCACATTTTTCCCGGCCCGTTTCTGAAGCAGCCGAAAGTTAGCAGCCAGAGCTGCAAGATCAACTGTGACGATATTATGAGAATGGGGCAGATTCATTTGTCTTGAGATTCCCACATTGGACGACGCCAAGCCTGCCAGGCCTTGCGACTCGACCAGAACAGAGCCCAGCCAATGGCCGTTGAAACAAAATCAATCGCCACCGGCGCAAGAGCTGAACGACGCAGAATTACACCCAGAGTCATCATGGACAGCACAAGCCCCCAGGTACGAAGAGAATAGACCGCCCCCAGACAGGTATTATCATTAAAGGATTGAATCCGCAGGACTGCTTTAGCAACAGTACGATCGAGCAGAAACGTAGATTTGAGAGTTCCGACAATCAGAGCCGCAGAGAAGAGTATTATTTTGTTGTCCGACGGCAGAGCCACCAAACCTCGCAGCAGGAGAAGCCCCCCCACAATGGTCCAGAGCAAAGCAGCCAGCAACAGATGTTTGCGCCGTACAGCGCCAGGTTTCAGTCGAGCCAAAAATCCTGTCATGCTCTCTATCCACCTTATTCAAAACACGACAAGCCCATTCCCCATGACAGGGGAATGGGCTTGTCGATTCAACTGCCAACTGAAGAGATTAAACTTCAGTTACAGTGATAGCACCCTCAGGACATACTTCAACACAGGTCTCACAGCCGAGACACTCGTCCATTTCTACGGGTACTGCTTTGCCATCCTGCATCTCAAATACCTGAGCGGGACAAGCATTTACACACTCTTCATCACCTACACATTTGTCTTCTTCAACAACGACATCCCATGCCATGATACACCTCCAAAAATTAAAGAATTAAAAACAAGTATGAATCATAGCTTAAGTCAGATTCACCCTGTTCGCAGAACCATTGTTCAGCACTGTTTTCCAATAATTCACGCCCTGTTGTTTGTCAAGGAAAAAGCTTCCGGACCGCTTGCTCCAAAACCCGCAAAAGTGCGGGATAGAAAAGGTTCTTCTGACTGCAAACAGCCATTCTAGCCAGTGAATTCAGTTGACCATAATACCCCTTTTCATTTATAATTCCAAATTGTAAAATTAACTTTTTTTCAAAACTTGCCTAATCGAGATTGCACACCAAATCAGCAAACCACGTGTTTCTCACCGGCTCCACCTTCGAATACTCGTTGTCAGAAAAAAGCCCGTCTACAAATAAGGATTTCACTTTATGAGTAAGAAAATCAGCAAAAAAGAACAGAAAGAAGCCCTGATCGCCGAAAAGTCAGAAGCGTCCATGATCGATGGAATCATTGAAGGAAGCCCTGATGCAATTGGCGTGGTAGTCGTTCGCCTGGAATGCGGCTGCCGCAAAATGGCCGCCGTCGACAAGAAAGGTGATCCCGCCTCCAAGGTCATTGCGTACCGGGATAATGCCATGAGCATCTGCGATCAATGCAAGGAAGACCACGGCGACTTCATGCGGGTCACGGAATCCTTTATCCACTGGATAGAGCCTGCCCCGAGCCAGGATGACCAGGACATGATTAATGCCAAGGTTCTTGGTACCACTCCGGTCACAAATTAATCATTTCCTCACAGTCAACTCTTCGTGGCACGGCAACGTGCCACGAATCCCACTGCCCATTCAGGCGTACCCAATGCGTGAATATGGGTATATAAGGCCAGGACATTATTACGACACAGACCGTCACGCCCACCAATAAAACCGGTACCGCGATCCATCCGCAGAACCAGCTCCGAAGGGTTGCCTGACCAACTCAGGATTGTCGAATAACGAAACTCGTGCCCCTTCACCTTAGCTCCGACCGGATAAAAAGGATTGTTCTGCTCGGCCCGAAAGATTGAATAACCGTGGGCTTGTGGGCGTTTTGACAGACCGAAGCGAACCGGAAAAACACCAGCCAATTGATGCTCCACCCCGTCCAGGACAATGGACTCACCAAGATAAATCAGGCCTCCGCATTCTGCGTAAACAGGCAACCCTGACTCAACAGCAGCCCTGACTGAATGACGAAAACCTTCATTCGCAGCAAGATCAGCAGCACTGGTCTCAGGAAAGCCACCGCCAATATAGAGCCCATCAAGATCAGGTAACTTTGACGCACTGAGGGCATTAACCGGAACCAGTTCTGCCCCGGCCGCCTCCAGGGCCTCAAGATTCTCAGCATAGTAGAATTGAAATGCAGCATCCATCAGATAACCAATACGCAGGGAAGAAGAAGCGGGCCCAGCTTCAACTCCGAACGTATTCGGTATCACATTTTTTGAGGCCGGAATCTTGAACATCAGGTCCTCAATCCTCTCCACATCCAAATGCTCATCAATGGTATCGGCCAACAGCTCGAGTGCCGCATCAGCGCCATCATACTCCTGGTGCGGTGTTACACCAAGATGACGCATAGGAAAGATATCACGTTTGAGACGTGGTATGGCACCAACCACAGGAAGACCAGTATAGTGTTCCACGGCCTCAGTAACAATGGCCCGGTGCCGCGCACCGCCAATCTGATTCAACACAACTCCACAGATGTTCACTTGCGGATCAAACTGCTGACAACCCATCACCAGAGCCGCTACAGTGCGTGTCGTCTTGGTACAGTTGACCACCAGCAGAACCGGAAGATTGAGCATAATGGCCAGCTCTGCCGATGAATACCCGCCGGTGGCATTCACTCCGTCATACAGGCCACGATTTCCTTCAACGATCAATCGTTCCCCTTCCTGACCACGATCCTGAAACGAGGCCCTGATGACAGACTCCTCCATGAGAAAAGGGTCAAGATTATAACAACTACGACCTGCAGCCAGCTTCATCCAACCGGCATCAATATAGTCCGGCCCCTTTTTGAAAGGGACAACTGTTCTTCCCCGACGCGACAGGGCTGCCGTCAAACCTACCGAGACAACACTCTTCCCGGATCCACCGGCCAGACCGGCCACCATTAAACCTTTACTCATCACCATTATTTCCGTCAATGCTCGTTCTTTCCATACAGGCGCCATGCCTGACTGTAGAGCTGGTTAAGTTTTTCTTCCAAGAGCTGGCGCTCTTTTTCCAATCCCTGAACATCAAGATCCCGCTCTATCCTGTACGGCTCCCCAAAGAAGAAATCAATCCGGGAAAAAGGCAGGGGTAAAATCGTTCCATCCCAAGACCTGAAACGCTTATAACGACCGCAGGAACTGATCACAGGGAGAATCCATGCCCCGGTGCGGGATGCAAGCAATACGGCTCCGGGTTGGGCAATGCGAGCCGGTCCTTGCGAGCCATCAGCCACCAATCCCACATTCCGACCAGCACGCAGAGCTTTGATCAATCCCTTCAAGGCCTGAACGCCCCCCCGGTTACGCGAACCACGCACCGTCTCAAAACCAAGTCGAACCAACAGGCGACTCACATACTCGGCATCGCGACTGGTACTGACCATAACAGTGCCCCGTTCATGGCTCAGCACTCGAATGACGGGCAATAATTCATAATGCCAGAACACTCCGATCGCAGGGCCATCGGCACCCGCCAGAACCTCTCTATGCTCCCGACCATGAATCCGCACACGGCATGTGGCAAACCAGACACGAATCAGTGCAAGAAACAACAATGGAAATAAACGCAGAGATACGCGATATAAAAAACCATCCTTCATCCTATCTCGATCTCCAGTCGACGCAGTTCCTTGATTCGATCACGAAGCCTGGCCGCCTCTTCAAAGGCCAACTCCCGGGCCGCCACCTGCATCTCTTTCTCCACTCGCCCAATCTCACGTTCAAGATCGGCCAGGCTGGTATAAGTCCCCAGCTCTTCAGCAGCCTGAAGAAGAGTTGCATCATGAATATCGCCTGATCCATACCCTTCAGTCTTCAGATGTTGATTCAGTCCATCCTTGATCTGCGAACGCACAGTTTGGGGGACTATACCATGTTCTTCATTATGGGCCTGTTGAATTTTCCGCCTCCGGTGAGTCTCAGCCATGGTTCGCTCCATGGAACCGGTGATCTGATCGGCATAGAAGATAACCCTCCCCTTAGCATTCCGGGCGGCTCGGCCGCAGGTCTGGGTCAGGCTGCGCTCAGAACGCAGAAAACCCTCCTTGTCGGCATCCAGGACGGCCACAAGAGAAACCTCCGGTATATCGAGGCCCTCGCGCAGGAGATTAATACCAACAAGGACCTGATACTCACCACGCCGCAGATCACGAATCAGCTCCATCCGCTCAAGGGTCTTGATATCCGAATGAAGATAGCGGACGGCCACTCCCAGTTTTTCGTAATAGTCTGTCAGATCCTCAGACATTCGTTTAGTCAAAGTGGTCACCAGCACAGCCTCACCAAGCTCAGCCCGGACACGAATCTCTTCCAGCAAGTCATCCACCTGACTTCCTGCCGGTCGAATTTCAATCTCAGGATCAAGTAAACCCGTTGGCCGGATAATCTGTTCAACCACCTGCCCATGGGACTGTTCAAGCTCATAAGGGCCAGGAGTGGCTGAGACATAAACCGCTTGATGAACACGCTCCCGAAACTCCTCAAAACGCAAGGGGCGGTTGTCCAGAGCCGAGGGTAAACGAAAACCAAAATCCACCAGATTCTGTTTGCGAGAGCGATCCCCATTATACATACCATTGAGCTGAGGAACGCCAATATGTGATTCATCAAGAAAGATGACAAAGTCTTCCGGGAAATAATCAAGAAGATTGGGTGGCGGAGCCCCTGGCTCCTTACCGGTCAAATGACGACTGTAGTTTTCAATGCCATTGCAATAACCAAGTTCCTGTATCATCTCCAGATCAAACAAGGTCCGTTGCTCAAGGCGCTGCTGCTCCACCAGCCGGTTTTCATGGCCAAACCAGGTCAGCCGCTCACTGAGCTCTTCTTTTATGGTCTCCACGGCCCGCAATATACGGTCACGCGAGGTAACAAAGTGACTCCCCGGGAACACCGTGTACTCGGCAATCTGCTCCAGAACTACACCGCGCAACGGATCAATTACACTGATCGCCTCAACAGTATCACCAAAGAACTCAACTCGCAAAGCCCGCTCCTCCTCATGAACCGGAAATATATCAAGGACATCGCCTCGAACCCGAAAAGTGCCACGATGAAAAGAAAGATCATTACGCTCGTACAACATGTGGACCAAACGACGCTGGACAATCTCCATGGGCTGCTCTTCGTCGCGACGTAGAAACAGGTGCATACTGCGATACTCTTCAGGAGAGCCAAGTCCATAAATACAAGAGACCGAGGCTATAATAATAACATCGCTGCGGGTCAGAAGTGAGCGGGTGGCCGAATGGCGCAACTTATCAATGGCCTCGTTAATGGCCGAGTCTTTTTCGATATAGGTGTCAGACGGTGCAATATAGGCTTCAGGCTGGTAGTAGTCATAATAAGAAACAAAATACTCAACCGCATTATGGGGAAAAAGATCTTTGAATTCGCCGAAGAGCTGTGCGGCCAGAGTTTTGTTAGGCGCGATAATCAGGGCTGGCCGCTGTACTTCGGCGATCACTCCGGCCATGGTCAGAGTCTTCCCGGTTCCCGTCCCTCCAAGAAGAACCTGGTCGCGGCTGCCTGACCTCAACCCGCGTGCCAGTGTTTCAATGGCATGAGGTTGATCACCTGCAGGGCTGAATGGAGCGACAAGATCAAACATCAAACTGACCGCCCTTCTTTCTCAACTTCAACCAGATCATCAACAGATCGCTGGGCAACCCCCCTCTCCTCGTCTATGATCTCCTTCATATCAAGGGCCCGGTCAAAGGCAGTAATATGGTCCTGGTCAAGAAAGAGATCCTTGATACTGAAGACCTGCATCCGACAGGCCTGAGAAAAAAGACGGTTGACCAGAAGCAGGGAGGCAATTTCCATTTCCTTGATCTCTTTCTGTGTCACTGCGTTCATAGTCGCCTGCACAAAGTTACGATCATCCGTTTCAATATGAACAAAAGTGCGGAGCAGCTGCCTGTACTGCTCCTCATAATTGTCCAAATCCATAATCCTGTTCAGGCCAAGATAAAGATCCACAAGCCTTTTACGAAACCCCTGATACTGAGTCGTAATAAATGAATTTTCCGAGGCATCGAACTCATCCATATCTTTACGCACACCCTTAAAATTTTTAAGCGAGTTCATGATATTACGTGATGAATAAACGATTCGCCCTATTTCTCGCACCTCGCCCTCATCCAGCTCCTGGCTCTGCAGTCTGGCAAAAAAAGCGAAAATTTCTGCATGCAGCAGTTTGATATTGTCATAAAGTCGACCAATGGTCTGCCTGCGTTGCCCGCCATGCTCAAAAGGGAGAGCACTATTAAAGACAAGAGACTCATCAATGCGAAGAAGTCTCAGATTATACAGCTGACTCTCCTGGAGGAGATGATGGACTTCGTTGCGCAGGGCGGCAGTTGCTGCATCAGGGATTTCGTGGGTCGCATTGTTGAGAAAAGCAGTGAGCAAAACGCGTTGATCCGGGACAAACCGAATCAACCAGTCCGCCAACAAACCGATAAAGGGGAAAAAAACTAGAACACCAAGGCAATTGAACAAGGTGTGAAAGAGGGCAAGTCCCATAACACTGTTGGCCTCGATATCGACGACCATACCGACCAGGGCAACGAGTACCGGAAGAAAGAGTAAGGCGATCAAGCCCGTAGCCATATTGAAAACAAGATGGCTCCAAGCCACCCTTTTCTTTGCCTGAATCCCCCCCAAAGAACCGAGCATGACCGTAACTGTAGTCCCAAGATTCGCACCAATAACCATAGCCGTGCCAATTTCAAAGCTTATGAGACCGCTGTTCAAAGCTGTGAGAGCAATGGCGATACTGGCCGAACTGGATTGCATCAGCGCAGTCAGCCCCAGACCAATGACAAGATACGCAAGCATGCCGTAATCGGGAAACTGTGCGAGGTCTAATCCCGCAGCCAATCCTTCAACACTGGTCTTCATGTAATCAAGACCAAGAAACAAAAAGCCAAACCCCACCAGGAGACGAGCAAATTGAAAAATACGGGGCGACGAGGCAAAAATCACTAAACTGACACCACCAACTCCGACCAAAGGCAGGGCAAAGGTCTCAATTTGAACCTTAAAACCCAAAGTCGCCACAATCCAGGCGGTAAAAGTAGTACCGACATTGGAACCAAGCATTACTCCTATACCATTGCCCATGGTCATAACACCCGCGCCGACAAAAGCCAGAACCATGAGGGAAACCGCTGAGCTACTCTGAAGGATAGCTGTAACCAGTGCGCCGCTCCCGATGGCCCTTAAACGCCCATTGGTGTAGTGGCGAATTAATCGTCGAAATGCCCTTCCGGACAGATTTTTGACTGCATCCTCGAGCAGAAACATGCCATAGAGAAAGACACCAAGTCCCGCCAGAAGCTGCCAGATATCAAAATTCATAACTTAAAAACCCAACATGAGATAACAACCTATATTTTTTAAAAATTGGTCAAAACGCCTCTTCACCAGGCAACAAGCACTCAGTAAACCTCCATTGCCAGGAGAAAATGTGACTCTTTTCAGATGAAATCCTTTTCTCTACCAGCATGGTGATACTTAAATCTATACAGCTGCCAGCCCGTTACAAAAGATCATCAATACCACCAAAGCATTACATGCCATGGACATTTTACATCGACATCACATGTTCAGCGATATTATTCGCATGGTTACCAATTCTTTCCAGATCCTTGAGTACAGAGGGGTAAAAGATATCTGGCAACTCCACCAG
>JACKQG010005776.1_pt1 | contig 13418 bp, 9 predicted proteins | sample 8237621 | NCBI WGS metagenome assembly JACKQG01 (sample SAMN15677084, study PRJNA649215) | marine metagenome | biome: marine; feature: Black Sea; material: saline water; isolation source: suspended particulate matter (SPM) from the Black Sea western gyre | collected 2013-06-09/2013-06-10 | depth...
ATTGTAATAGTATTTACTTATATGGTGCTTTCGCTGCAATAGGTAAAGGAGATGAGTCAATATATGGAGAGATGGCTTGTCATTATGACGGCATATTTACATTCCAATATCATCATCCTCATGGTTCTACTCCTAATTTTACTGCATTAAGTCCTTATACACTACAAGAGACTCTTTATACTTATATAGATTTTCATAAATTTATTTATCCTTTGGGTCCATTTGTTCCGCCTAACTTACAAGGATTTGAATTACATGGTGCTGCTCCAGTACCACCTTATTGGATGTGCGGTTATCCTTATGAAGCTCCTGGATATCTTGGTTCTTATCCCAATACTGGTCCGGGATATGTATATCCTTATGGTACAGATTGGCCCTGGTATAATCCTGTATGGCCTGAATCTGCGGAAGACATTGTAACTGAAAGAGGTATTATTTATATGTTTGGTGCAATTGCACAGAGAAGACGAGGTTTTGTGCACCGTTCTGGTTCAGACCCATATAATCACCCACAAGGGACATCAAGCCCGAGTCCCTGGGAAATAGATATTTATCATTATGATGGGAATCACCCTACTACTGGTTATAATAAAGATTATCATTTTGATGACAGATTTTTAGTTGTTCAACCTCCTTGTTATCCACAAGTTTATCAAGGGTGGGGAGAATGTATTCTTACTGCGTTTGATAAAAGAGCATGGTTTTTAAAAATTCCTCCAGAGTAAATAAACTTATATAAGTAAAGTTGCTGAAAATCATTGATTTAAACTAAAATCATTGAGTTAATGTAAAATTATTTAGTTATTTAGTTATTTAGTTATTTAGTCATTTAGTCATTTAATAATTAAGGTTAATATGGCAAAAAAGAAAAAATCAAAATTTAAAGAATCAATTGGATTAGATATTGGTTCTCATAGTATTAAGTTGGTTCATTTAAAAAAGTTACACCAGGGATTTAGGCTTTTAAACTATGAAATTAAATCTACTGTGCCGGAGGGAGTTGAATATACTCCATCTGATTTATTACCTGACCGTTTCCCTCCTATTTTATCTGGAATGCTAAAATCCTTAAAAATGAATCCAAAAAAAATCAAACATATTATCTCATCAATAGGTGGTGATAATACAAGTATTAAACAGATAAAGACAATTTTTCTTCCTGAAGAGGAACTTGAGTCTGCCTTATTTTTTGAGGCAAGAAAACATCTTCCTATCAGCGGCTCAGAAATGCTCTTAGATTATCAGGTTTTAAGTGTTGAAGAAAAAACAAACAATATGAACATACTGCTTGCTGCTACAACAAAATCACTTCTTAATGAACACTCAAATATATTAACAACAGCAGGTATTACACCTGGAATAGTAGATATTGAATCTCTGGCTGTTGCAAATAGTTTTGCTCTTAACTCTTTAGTAGAAGAAGGAATTTACATAATTCTTAATCTTGGAGCTCTTAAAACTAATATGGTTATTTTCGCTCCTAAAGCAAGGTTTTTTGCTCGTGATATTGCAATGGGTGGCTATCATTTCACAAAAGATATTATGAAAAAACAAAAAATTTCATTTGAAGAAGCAGAAAACTATAAATTTGAACATGGATTAAAAAAGGAAAAAATTGATAAATCTTCTGTAATTGCTCTGGATATCACAGAAAAATCTACAATAGAAAAGATTGCATTAGAGGTAAAGCGTTCATTAAGGTTTTATGTAAAAGAAGCTGGAAATAGTGATTTCAGAAAAATTTTACTTGTCGGTGGTGGAGCCAAACTTAAAGGGATTTCTGAATTCATACAGGAACAAATCAATATTCCAACTGAAGTTTTCAATCCTTTTGTAAACATTGAAATGCCAGAAAAATATAAAGATGAACAAGACCCACAACTTGCACTTGCTATGGGTTTGGCAATGAGACCTGAATAGGAAGTTTAGATATGATAACAGGAAATACAAGAAAAAAATACAAGTTACGGGTTACGAGTTACGGGTTACGGGTTAAGATTTATCTACCATAAACTTATGTGTCAGAAAAAAAGGAAATTCCTATGCAATTAAATTATACATTGGTATTCAAATTACCCTGTCAACGAATTAAGGAAGTCTAATGAATCAATTATTTTTTAAAATTAATTTAAATAAATATGGCGAGTTAAGAGAACAAATTAAGATTGAAAAAAAAACATTTAGAGTTACAATTATCACTTTTTTTCTGATTACTATTCTCTTATACATTTTTGTAATCCTCTTAAATCATAATTTGAATGGTAAAATGAAGAGTCGCCAAGTTTTACTTTCAGACATAAAGAAAGAGATAAAGGAATATCAAGTGAGTGGGGAATATCTTTCTTCCAAAGATCTGGAAAGATTAGCAAAAATATCTACAGAACGTATTTTTTGGGCTAAAAAATTGGTGGCTTTATCAGAGAAGACAACAGACAAAATTGCTATTACTCATTTCGCTTTTAAAAATGATATTTTGAGTTTGTATGGTATTACTAAACTTGATAAAGAGCAAAAGGAATTTGATTTAATTGATGAATTTATTACAGAACTGAAAAAGAATAAACATATTAGTTCAGACTTTCCTGGTATAAAATTTGTAAAATCACGCCGCGATTTTGAAAAAGATGTTGAGATATTACGGTTTCAAATTGACTGTTTTCCAAAAGACTATGGAAAAAAGGGAGCTAAAACATGAGACAAAAATATCTGATTCTCCTGGCTTTAATGATAATAACTTCTATGCTATTCTTTTACTTAAGTGGTAAAAGTATTAATAGTAAAATCAATAAAATATCTATTTACGACAAAAGAATTAAAAAAGAACAAGAAAAATTAAACAGTGCGAAGGTTTTAAACGAACAACTTCAGCAAATTTCAAAAGTTATTGTTAATAGCATGACTTCTGAAGCTAAATATACTCCAGAAGAAATAAACGCATTTATAAAGAAATTAGCAGACTTGGCTGATAAGTATAAAATAGCAGTTCACTCAATTTTTCCTAAGGTTATTTCTTCTATAGGACATAAATTTATTCAGCAGCAATACACTATGGAACTAAATTGCACATTTGTTCAAATGGGACAATTTCTCACTGATCTAGAAAGTTTTGACCGCATTATGAAGATAAAAACTCTTGATATTTGCCCCATTTCAGGTGAAGAGAAAAAGTCATCTCTTGAAGAAAAACCGATTACTCGTTATAAAGTAACTTTAGAACTTTCAACCTTCAAAATAATGAAGGAGGCGTAAGTGGAGCAGAAATACATAAAAGATTTTGTTATTGCTTTAGTTGTTATTCTTCTCATTTCTTTTGGGATTAAAGACTATTATCTTTATAATAATGTAAAAGAAATCAAAAAAGAATCAAAATATAAAGAAATTGCTCTTGGTGAACAATTGCTTAATCAAATTCAGAACATTGAAAACTCAATACAAGATAGGAAACAATTTGTATTTACTATTACAAAAGACCCTCTTGAGCAACATCTTATTGTAAGAACACAAAAAGACCTTGAAAAACAATGGAGAGAAAAAGTTGAAAATATGATTCGTCTTGAATCTACAATTATCCCGGAGAATGGTCCAAAAATGGCAGCCATTGCTTATGGTGGAAAAACAGAAATTTATAAAATTGGAGACAAATTTGAAAATGGAGAGATTGTTGATATACGAGAAGGTGAAATTACCTATGCTTATCATGGAAAAATCGGAATATTGAAAATACAACAAATACCTCCAAAACCGGTTGAAATTAGTGATAAAAAATCTAAAAAACACAGAGAATATAACTGGTAAAACATAAGAACATCTAAAAATGAATATTGAATAAAGAGAAATAGAAATCGAATTTTTGGAATACGGAAAAGCGTAAGTTTATCACCTCAAATTTTAAAATTCATAATAATAAATAAAAAAAGTATGGGTTCTGCAAAATAATTAAATATCACGCAACGTTGTCATTCTGAACGAAGTGAAGAATCTCTATGTGTTTATTATGCAGCAAGTTATGAGATTCTTCGTTTCACTCAGAATGACAGTTTAGAGTAGAAATTAAGTAAAATAACCAATTTTGCAGATCTCATTAAATAAAAAAAGTAGAAAAGGAGAATTAATGAAATTATCAAAGTTAAACTTCAAATTGACACTTATTACGATATTATTCTTATTTACATTTCTATATACTGCTACTCTTTTAGGTGAGGAAAAAGATATTGATTTATTGAACATAAAAATTAGCATTGATGCTGAAGATGCTTCAATTTCTCATATTATAGCGACAATGGCAAAACTTAGTGGGTGCAATATTGTGCTTGCTTTAGAAATGACTGGAAGAGAAAGGGAGGAAACCGAGGAAAAAAAGATTACCATTCATTTAAAGGATGTTCCAATTGAACAGGCTCTTGGATTAGTTGTAAAGTCCATTGGTCTTTCATACCGTTTGGTTGGTGAAAAAACATTTTTGGTGGGTGAAAAAAAACGAATTGAGGAAGAAGTTGGAGAAAGGTCTTATATAGTTAACTTAAATTATATTGATGTAGATAAGATTGTAAAAGCTTTAGAAGTAATGCCAGGTCAAGCGGTTCCTATAGAAGGTCAGAATGCTTTAATGATTTGGGCTAATCCTTCAGCATTTACTGAAATTAGCAAACGAATTAAAGAGGTTGATATTCCGCAGAAACAAATAGAAATTCGAGCTCGTCTTATTGAAATATCAATTTCAAAAGCTGAAAAATTCGGGATTGATTGGTCAAAACTGAATCGTCTTACAACAATTCTTGCAGAAGATCCCAAAAATGCTGGTGGAGTTGGTTTACCATACGATTATTTTGATGAAACAGGAGCAACTCCTTATGGAGATAAAGGAGGAAATCCTTTGGGTGAATTACCAGATGAACAATACTTTCAAAAAATTGATGGCTTTAAGGGCATTGGACATTTCAGCCGCCAATTAACAGCATTTGATATTACTATTGATTGGCTTTTAGAACATAATGTGGCACAATTGCTTACAGATACTCGGGTTACATCATTGAATGGAGAAGAAGCTATGATTCATATAGGGGAAGTTATCCCTTTTGTAATTACAGAACCTGGGAGGGAGGAATATCGGGTTCAAGTAGAACGCGAGGAAGTGGGAATTATATTAAAAGTAAGACCTTCAATAAATAAAGATGGTCAAATCACAACAAAAATTGAACCGGAAGTTAGTTCTCTTTTGGAATTAGTTGGTGGTTATATTCCCAGGATAAAAGTAAGAAAGGTTACTTCAACAGTTACAGTTCCTGATGGTGGAAGAATTATCGTTGGTGGATTGTTAAGTACTAATATTGTTAAAAAGGTTAATAAGATACCTATCCTGGGTTCCATTCCATTTATTGGCTTTTTATTTCGGCATAAACATAATGTAATTAATAAGACTGACCTTATTATTGAAATTACACCCAAAGTTGTATCGGTTGAAGACCAAACTATTGAGTTTGATCTTGATGAACAACTTGAAAAAAAATTAATTAAAGAAAAACAAAAAGAATAGGAGATATTATGAAAATAAGTAAATTTACTATAATTATTTTATCCATAATAATATCAACTCTATTGGTTTTATTCGCTTGTGATAAGAGAGTTGTGGAAATCCCTGATTATTATATATATGAAATTTATGCAAATCCCGATACTATTTATGCTGACAATAATGCGAATACTTATTCTACAATACAAGCAATTGTCAAAGATGAAAATGGAGACCCTGTAGCTAATGTTGAGGTAAGTTTTAAAGCTTTTCCTGTTGGTATAATCACGGGTAAAGTATTAACTAATAGTGAAGGTGTTGCTACGACAAACTTTAATGATAATGGTGTTACAGGAATTGCTACCATTGAAGCTTCAGTTGCAAACTCAAAAATGACTGTTAATGTATCTATTGTAGAACCCCCAACTTATCATATTGAAAGAATAACTGCTGAACCAGATACAATTTATGCTGATAATGACAATACAACATATTCAATAATTGAGGTATTGGTTTGGGACCAGGATAATTATCCTGTGGAAAATGAAAGAGTTAATTTTAAAACAGATCTTGGTAATATTATAATATTTGATGATACAGATAATGCTGGTTTAGCAAGGGTTGATTTCTGGGATGATGGCATTCCAGGTTTAGCAACTATCAAGGCATTTGTAGGTATTGATTCTGCTCAGGTTCAAGTTCTGATTGAAGAAATGCCAATAGATGCTTTCATTGATACTGTATTTGCTGTGCCAGATTCCATTTATGCTGATGATGATGATGCTACTTTTGCAGAAATTAAGGCTCATATTCGGGATTCTCTTAATTTCCCCATAGTAAATTATCCCGTATATTTTCAAACTACTCCAGCTTATGGTATTGTAACTGCTTCTGCAGCAACAGACCAATATGGCGTAGCTACTGCCAAATTTAAAGATAACGGAACACCAGGAACTACGACTGTACAAGTGTCTATTGAGACAGGTGACACTAAAGCGGTGCAAGTTAAAATCTTAGAGGAACCATCAATTACTTATGAAATTTATAATTTAATTGCTTATCCTGATACTATTTACGCTGATAATGATGTGGAGACATATTCAGAAATAAGTGCATCCATTAGAGATGCAGAGACTGAATTTCCTGCAATAAATTATCCTGTGAATTTTCAAACCACTTTGGGAAGTATAACTGGTTCTGTTGTGACAAATGAATCTGGAGTTGCTACTGCAATCCTTCATGATAACGGACAAATTGGAACTGCAACTGTTAGAGCAGCAATTACTGGTGATACAAAAGAGTTATCAGTTCCAATTGAAGCTTTGCCATCAGTTACTTATGAAATTTATGATTTAATCACTATTCCTGATACAATTTATGCTGATAATAATATTAACACTTATTCAGAAGTAAAGGCATATATTAAAAATGCAGAAACTGGATTCCCAGCAGTAAATTATACTGTAAATTTTCAAACTACATTGGGAAGTATAACAGGCTCTGTTTTGACAGATGATTCTGGAGTTGCGACTGCATTCCTTAATGACAGCGGACAAATCGGACCTGCAACTATTACTGCAGCAATTGCAGGTTCAAGTGAAACTATCAATGTTGAAATTGTTGAACCCCCAGCATATCATATTGTAAGAATGGATGCTGTGCCTGATACAATTTATGCTGATTATGGTATAACCACTTCCTCTATTGAGGTTTTAGTTAAAGATGATAATAATTACGCTGTGGTCAATAAACCAGTTTCGTTCTCAACTAATTCCTGGCTTGGTGATATTGTATCAATTGCTTATACCGATAGTAGTGGAATTGCAACAGCAATATTCAGTGATATTGGCGTTATTGGAATGGCAACGATAGAAGCTTTTGTTTCAAGAGCTTCTGCTAAAGATACAGTTTGGATTAAAGATGTGCCTGCAATTGACCCCGATGAATTTGTTCTGGAAATTAATTCAACTAGTATTAATATTGAAGCAGTTACTGCTATAAGTGCTCGAGCCAAAAATGTAAATGGAGATTTTGTCCCGGATGGAACAATAATAATTATTGAAACAAATAAAGGCTTTTTCCAAACTGGGTTGGAAGGTGACTACCTTGGAAATTATATAGAATTGCTAACAGTCAATGGGTCTGTATCAACTTATTTTAATGCTGGAACCCAGAGTGGTATTGCAACAATAAGTGCAAGTATCTCTGATATAATTAAGAGTGAAAATATTACAATTCATCCTGGTTCCCCAACATTTATGTATCTTACACCGGACACTAATGTAGTTCAGGCAGGTAGTTATCAAACTGTTTCAATAGAAGCTAGTGTAAAAGATAAATATTACAATTCCGTAGAAAGTGGGGTAACTGTTAATTTCTCTACAACATTAGGTTCAATAATTGAATTTGATGACACAGATGATTATGGAATTGCAGAAACAATTTTTTCACCGGGTATTACTGCGGGTTCAGCTCAAATTACTGCTATTGCGGATTCAGCAACTGCTCATACATTTATCACTGTTATCTCTGATGAGGTAAGCTTTATTGAATTTGCATTCGCCGGTCAAGTAGATATACAGGTACAAGGCACAGGCGGACAGGAATCATTTGAATTTATCGTTAATCTTTACGATATGAATGGAAATTTTATAAATAATCCAGATACTGTTTATTTTAAATTTATTAATGCCCCTAATGGAACAAATCTAAATAATATTGTGTATTGGCCCTCAACTGATTCAATAACTGTTATATCAAGTAATGGACAGGCTGTTGCTTCAATTAGTAGTGGGCAAAATTCAGGTACTGCAAGTATTAAAGCTTATACCTTTAATTCATTCGGAAATGAGATATATGCGATTAAATCAAATATAGTTGTTCATGCCGGTCCACCTAACTCAATTGATATATCTGTTGCTGGTCATGATTCTGGAATCAATATGAGTAGTGGCGTTTGGGAAATTGAATGTTCTGCAATATTAAATGATGATTATGGGAATCCAGTAGGTTACGGGACTGCTGTCTGGTTCTCATTACCAGATGACCCAAGTTGGGCTTCAATTGTTGCTGAATCTTATGTTGGTAATGTAAATATTAATGGAGATTCTCTATCTGGAGTTGCTTATACATTATTAGATTATGAAGGTTCACATACAAATGATTCTCTTATGATAAAAGTTGAGGTTTCCGGAACTCTACCTGGACAAACTTTTTCAGATTCTGGATATGTATTTATGCCTATACAGTTTCCAATTATTGATATGATTGCAGTTCCACAACACATTGATTGGTTTGAAAATGACCCATACGATCCAGATGATAAAATATCTACTATGCGACTCACTGTAATGGATGGACAAAATAATCCTATTGATAATCAGATAGTTGTGTTCTCTTCTACCTTGGGAGATCCATTAGAACCAGACCCACCGGATACAGGAGACCCTTATACCGGAATAACGGGTGTAGTAAATGGAGAGCACGGGAGACTTGATAAAGATGTAGAATTTCATAGATATGAATGTCCACCCCCAACTCCAGCAGGACCAGGAACTACAACAGCAACAGTTACTGCACAACTACTTGGCACACAAATATCTAACAATGTCACTATTATTCTATTTAGATATGATTATCCATAATGTAATATCTGTTAACAATCAAGATAAGTATGTTAAAATAATTTGGAGAATAGATGACCTTTAATCCCCAATTTGCACAAATTGATGAGATACTAATTCATGATGGAGTTGTTACAGAAGAGCAAGTAAAAGAAAGAAAAATCTTCTATCTCTATCCCTGATTTCATCAGGATTTAATCAAAAATCACGACCAAATCGGCAGGTAAATCGGGATTACAATTTCTTGCTTTTAATTAACATGAAAATCTTTGTTAGCAGATAGTATAACTTAAAAAAATTTTGGATTTGTAAACTGAATTAGATCGGACCGACATTTCAAAGAAATGGGTTTAAGAAAAAGAATATCTTGGTATTTAAGGCAAGTAATTCTGGTTCCTTAATATTTAAAATAATTTAAGCGACATAAATTAACTCAACCAAATTTATACAATGAAGAAAGATTAATAAAAAGGAGCAAAAATGTTGAAACAAAGCACAAATTCGGTTTTATCATTAAAAAAATTAGTAATATTACTAATTCTAATATTTAATTTATTTACTCTATTACAAGCGAAGCCAAAAAAACTTTCACCAAGGTTGATGTAAAAAGACATCAAAATATCCGATGTATGAACTTGTGGAAGAATATGAAATGGAAGAGAAAAGCAAAAAGAAAACAAAAGCTAAAGGCGAATATTATATTGATGTTGAGGAAAAGAACATAAGAGAACGTGCAGAAGGTCCAATTTCAGATAGAGTATATACATTATATGATAAAAATGGGAATTTATACTGGTCATTAAAATATAATGATATCGGTTGGTATAATGCACCAGAATTTACTCTCTCCAATAAAGATATATCCGTAGTAACCCACTTTGATAAAGAACCCCGTATTGTATGGTTAACTAAAGCAGGGAAAGTCATAAACAGTTTAAGTATGGATAAGCGTCAGGTCGCTTACCCGCACTCTATAAAAAACGGAGATTATTGGATAATAGAATTAGCCCCTCATCCGTTTTATTATGATAATATTTCTGGTTTAGCTGGTGTTATTATATGTGATGCTTATGGAAATAAGGTGAATCAAATTGATTATAAATATAAAGAACCTGAGGGACTTATTATCAGCAAAAATGGGAACTATATAATGTCATGTTGCACTAACTGGACGGCAAATAAATATCATTCATATCTTTTTACCTATACAGGAAAAATCATAAAAGAATATGAAGGGGGAGATTTAACATGGAGAGGGAGTTTTTCTCCTGATGAAAAACTTTTTATTGGTGGAGGAGATGGTCCACGAATTATTGATACAGAGACGGGAGAAGTGCTTGCTAGTTTTATGGCACGAGGTATGTATAGTATTTCTAACAAAGAAACAGGCCTTGTTGTTGCTATGGATTTAGGTTCAATAATGGTATTTAATTATAAAACTGAAGAAGAGTTGTTTTGGAGAGAGTCAGGTGGAGGATGGTTCAATATACGAATATCGGGAGATGGAAAAGAGTTTTATTATACACGAAGAAAATATAAGTATATATATCGGATGGTTGAGTAATTAATTTCGGTAAAATTAAATGAGATCTGCAAAATGGAAGATTCTATTAAAATCCATAATAATTGGAATGTTTTACATTTTAACCTTATCCTCTAACTCCTTCTCCTACAAGGAGAAGGAGAACTTATACTTCCTCTCCTTTTAGGAGAGGATTGAGGTGAGGTCAAAAAACCCTATTTTGCAGATCTCATTAAGATTAAAAGAAAGGAGCTAAGATGTTGAAACAAAGCAAAAATTCGGTTTTATCATTAAAAAAATTAGTAATATTACTAATTATAATATTTAATTTATTTACTCTATTACAAGCGAAGCCAAAAAAACTTTCACCAAGGTTGATGTAAAAAGACATCAAAATATCCGATGTATGAACTTGTGGAAGAATATGAAATGGAAGAGAAAAGCAAAAAGAAAACAAAAGCTAAAGGCGAATATTATATTGATGTTGAGGAAAAGAACATAAGAGAACGTGCAGAAGGTCCAATTTCAGATAGAGTATATACATTATACGATAAAAATGGGAATCAATACTGGTCATTAAAATATGAGGATGTTGGTGAGTTTAATTATAATGTATTTACTGTATCTAATAAAGGTATAACAGTTGTTACAAGGTTTGATGCCGAACACTCTATTGTATGGTTAAATAAGGAAGGAAAAGTAATAAACAGGTTAAGCCTGGATAAGTGTCAAGAAGCTTATCCACGCTCTATAAAAAACGGAAACTACTGGCTAATAGAAACAGGACCTGATATGATGTATCATGATAATATTTCTGGTTTAGCTGGAGTTATTATATGTGATGCTTATGGAAATAAGGTGAATCAAATTGATTATAAACATAAAGAACCTGAGGGACTTATTATCAGCAGAAATGGAAATTATATAATGTCATGTTGTACTAACTGGAGAGCAAATAAATATCATTCCTATCTTTTTACCTATACCGGAAGAATCATAAAAGAATATGAAGGTAGAGATTTTACATGGAGGGGAAGTTTTTCTCCTGATGAAAAACTCTTTATCGGTAGAGGAGATGGTCCCCGAATTATTGATACAGAGACAGGAGAAGTGCTTGCTGGTTTTAGATCAATCGGAACATATAGAGTTGCAAATAAAGAAACTGGTATTGTTGCTGCAACAGATTTTGAAACATTGAGAATTTTTAATTATAACACAGAAGAAAAACTTTTTTATATGAAATTACCCAAGAGACCAATAAACTTGTGGATATCAGGAGATGGGAAAGAAGTATCTGTATCTATAAAGAAACATTATTATAAGTATCGGATGGTTGAGTAATTAATTATGGTAAGATTAAAAGAAAGGAGCTAAAATGTTGAGAGAGAGTCAAAATCCAGATAAATTGGGGAAAAGATACAAAATATTTTCTTCAATACTTATAATAATTATTATACAACTCATTCCAATTTTCTTATGGTCACAACTTTATGAGTGGTGTGATGTATATCCTGATAATGTATTCAGACATCCTGATATTTATCCTTTTAGAGATGATATAGGTGATTCTGTAAGGATTACAATACCTAATAATAGTACATATCAAGAGAATTATTTTTATCTAATTTGCACGGGAGATTTTGAGAATCCTTATTGTTATTCTTTATGGTTTGAACCTGCCTATGATTCGAACTATATTGACCCCAATACAGGTGAGCCTGCTTCTGAACGTTCCTGGACAATGGGTGGATATCCCAATAGTAGAGGATGGTTATATATATATTTTGTTCATGAACAAGGTTCAGGTTTTGACCAAATAATCACAAACCCCAGTGGTGTTTCAATACATCTTTATGGAACTTCTACAAAAGAATTTTATGATGGTGTTATTACAGAGGTTACTTGTAACCCAGGTGAATTTATGATAGGACAACCCGAAGAGATTACTATTACTGTTGGAAATGATGGTGGTCTTTATCTGGAAGCCATTACTTTTGATCTGGACCATATTATACATGGCCTTTCTGGCGGAGGAAATGGAAATACTAAAGACGATTTAACTGATGAAGAAATAGAGGAAATTTGGGAAGAAATTTTTCGTGATGGTAAAGGAGATAGGCCCGGGGTCTATATATTTGGTAATAATGCTATTATTTCATTTCTTAATCCTGGTGATTTTGTCACTTTTTCTATGTGGATAGGCAATCACTTTCCTGAACATCCCAATACTACTCTCGAATGTAAGATTTATCCTCATTTTTACAACTACCATCCTTATTATATTTGTGGGGGGTGTATCCCTACTTGGGGTGAACCCGAGGGCAACAATGTTTTAAGCTTCCCAATCCACTGGACAGAGGATGGATCTGGCGGTCAAGGAAAAGCCCAGTTAGTAATACTGGATAGTATTCCTGATATTTTACCCTCTGGTGCACTACAACTTGAGACTAATCCTGAGGATTCAACTATATATTTGAGTTCTGATATTGGGTATCATTATACTTTAGTATACCATATAAAAAATACAGGAACGAAAAATGCAAAACAGGTAAAGGTCAAATTTGACGGCAAGTTACATTCATTTGATGGTGGAGACCGGGATATTTTAGGAACTTTGTGGGGTGGCACTTATTCACCAAAGTATGTTTTGATTGGATGTATTCCTCCTGGTGAGGTTGCCACAGTTAGGGTATGTATTCATAATGGTCATTTTAATTTTGGAGATCAATATGCTTATCACACTGATTATGATCCATGTGACTGG
>JACKQG010005778.1_pt1 | contig 13414 bp, 12 predicted proteins | sample 8237621 | NCBI WGS metagenome assembly JACKQG01 (sample SAMN15677084, study PRJNA649215) | marine metagenome | biome: marine; feature: Black Sea; material: saline water; isolation source: suspended particulate matter (SPM) from the Black Sea western gyre | collected 2013-06-09/2013-06-10 | depth...
GTTGCCTGCTGAGCCTCAGAGCCCACATTGTTCACAATCTCTGCGATGAGGTCAGGATCCGCTCCCTCCATGGATAGGGAGATTGTAGGGGATGAATCTTCCCCTTTCTTTGGCTTGGGTGAAGAGACAGAGAGACTTTTGTTGAATCCATCAAAAATTGCAATCACATTGCTGTTCTCGTCTCTCTCAGGGGTAAATATATCCAGTAGTCCCATTTTTTCAAAAACTGATTTTCTCGGGGCTCTGGAAGACAAATTTCGCTTGAACATTGTGTAGACGGAGTCCACACTAACGCCCTGGACGCCCTGGACGCCCTGGACGCCCTGGACGCCCTGGACGCCCTGGACGTTTAGCGCCTGAATATCACTCTCTGTGGGGGGTAGAAAGGTTGTCTCTGCTTTGTAAACTGGGGGCTGGATGAGTGCAAATATCACGGCACCAATGGTGGCGATGGCAGTCAGCCCAAAGATGGTTCTCTTCTTCTTGACCAGAACATTCCAGAGATCGATAAGACTGATCTCATCCTCCTGAGGAAAATATCCATATGGTGGTGGATATGGCATGGTGGGCGGAGGGGTCTGTGGAGTCTCTTCTCTGGTCATTGTTATTCTGCTGCCGATTGGGCAGTAGCTCTCTCCGGTATCTGTAGTGAAAAATTGTGCTCAGAAGTTATTTGTTTTGTATGGCAATGTCAAATATTACGATATGTAACACCGTTGGCTGGACAGACTATATATCATCCAACCGATACTCTATATAGGCATTATCCCGTAGCCTGCGTAACCAGGTCTCGGTTGCCTCGCTGATTTTACGTTTGCGGATCATCTGACGAGCCTGACTCATCAAAAACTCCTCAGTATTATCTTCCTGTTTGCGCTCAGTCAGTTTAATGATGTGCCAGCCAAAACGTGATTTAAATACCGGACTGATCTCTCCAGGTTGCAGCTTATCCATCTCTTTAACAAATTCTGGGACAAGGTTTTCAGGGTTCTGCCATCCCAGGTCGCCTCCATCCTTGGCGGAGCCGTCCTCTGAGTTTGTACGGGCCAGCTCTTCGAATGATTCACCACCAAGGGCACGCTCTTTGATGATCTCAAGTTTTGCCTTTAGTTTCTCATCACTGTTAAGTTCGCTGTTTTTCAATAAAATATGTCTGGCACGGGTCAGGGTAATCAGATGGGTTGCCTGCTGTTCACGGCTATCAAGTAGTGAGAGCAGATGAAATCCACTGGCACTGCGCAGAGGGCCAATAAATGGGCTCTGCTGCAGGTGCGGTAGTTGACCGGCAAAGAGTGTAGGGAGCTCGGCGGTGGTACGCCAATCCAGAATGCCCCCTTCAAGAGCGTTGCTTCCAGCGGACTGTTCCATTGCTGTCTGTTCAAAGCTTGCTCCAGCTGTCAGTTGCTGAACAATCTCAAGAGCGCTCTTTTTGGCAGATTGGATCTGTTCTGGTGAGGCCCCCTCTGGCAGTGGTATAAGGATGTGCCCCAATTTGTATTGGCGTAGCGAGTTGGCGTTCTCGGATGCCAGTTTGTCGGCTAACCGTTTTGCCTCATCGTCAGATATGGTTACCCTGTTTTCTACTTTTTTTACCTTGAGATTTTCTATGGTGATCTCTTTTTTCAGATTCTCCCGAAAGGTGAGGTAGTCGACACCCTCTTGAGCCAGGGCTTGTTTGAATGCAGAGAGGCTGAGTTTGTTGCGTTTTGCTATGCGCTGCATGGTGCGATCAGTGGTGGACTCGTCAATGACGATCCCTGCTTTTTCGGCAGCCTGAAGCTGGAGCCGTTCACTGATTATCTTCTCCAGAACCTGTGCAGTCAGTCGCTCTAGCGGTGGGAGCTTTACCTTTTTGCTATTGAGACGTTGCACAATAGTTGAGAGCTCACGTTCCAGATCACTTTTAAGGATTACATCGTTGTTGACGAGCGCGATAATGCGGTCAATGCTGGTGATCGAGGCCGCATTTGCAGCCATGGAAAAAAGCAGAGCTAGAGATAGAAAGAGTTTTGTCATCGCTTTAATCTTCCGGGTTGTATCCCTTGATGCTCTCAGAGAGCAGCTTGTTTAGTGGTTTGCGTTTACCGAGGTTTCCAAGCCCCTTTAGCTCCAGAGTCAGGAACCATTTTATATCGAATTTGTTGCGATCGGCACCGTTAAAGGTCTCGGTTCCATCAAAGTAGCGGTTACGGGTGAAACGCATGGCCCAACAGCAGGTGTCATAGCTGATTCCTGCCAGCTCATCGAGGGTGTGGGAATTTGGATCCATTAGTTCGTAGTTGTAACGTCCCAGCAGGTTCCAGCTCCCACCCCAGAGTGAGCCTACTCTCCATGCGGCGGAGAGATCATACTGTCTCTTGTCGTCACGGGAGTAGCTGTGGCCAATATTAAAAATATGGTTGCTGTCAGGTTGGTATTGGTAGTTTGCAGTTACAACATCATCCTGGCCATCGTATGGGTCGAGGCTGAGCTCCAGATCGGTATGGTGAGAACCAAAATCGGTATCCAGTTTGCCGACAATATTAGATGCGCTCTTTTCTGCCGAGATAAAGTTTATGGCCTGCTCAATGGAGGCGGTCAATATCTTCTCATCGCTATCCTGGTTAGTAAATGTTGTAGATAGTTTGGCGTTAAGTTGTTTGGTGTGTGTTGCCTTGTCACTACCAACAAAAGTTGTTTTTAACAGCTCGCTCTCCTCGGCACTTATGGAGGTGCTGTCAAAATCGGAGAGCTCTGAGGTTAGATCGGTATCCCTGCCATCCGGAATATAGGTGTAGGTCAGGGTTGGGGTAAGCTCCTGTAGATAGTTTGTGGTCTCACGCTCAAAGAAGATCCCGCTCTCCAGTTTGTAGGTAGGGATAGTGCGCTTCGGACTCTTGTCGACACTGCTGTTGAGATCATAGCGGCTATGGGCAACTGAGATGGATGGGGTCAGATAGGCAGAGTCGTTGAGGAAGTTGTATTTGTAGTTGACCCCGGGGGTGACAGATAGACGATTACCGGTAATCTTGGTGTCATGGCTAAAATGGGTAAACTGACTTGCTACGCTATAGTTGAGTTGGTCGTCATTACTCTCACTGGACCATGCGAGGTCTAGCTGTGGGAGTTTACGATATGGCTCGTTGTCTCCCGTTATATCTACAACACTCCAGGTCCCTGAGTTTGCGCTACAGGTTCGCTCTGATGTGTAGCTGGTGTTTTCAGTGCCGCTGATTGTACATTTACCACGCTTTCCGATTGTGTAGTGGTCAGAGAAGAGAAGGCCAGCACTCCAGCGCTCACCACTGTAGTTAATCTTTGCAGTCTGCTCCAGGGTGTCGCTGCTGGCAAGACCAAGAGTGTTGCCAAAATCACCAAGGTAGTTTCTGTCGGAGAGTGATGCGTAGTCAATCTCATACTTCAGGGGCTCTGCTAGTCCGCTCTGATAATCTCCCTTGTGGGCAAATTTGAGTTGCCAGCGGTCATCCTTGTAGAGGTCATCACTGGGGAGGAATCCTGCATCCAGCTCTCCATCGCTGGCACTATTGAGATAGCGGTAGTTGCCATCGAGTAGAAGCCCGCGTTTTGCGATCAGCCGCGGGGTGATGGTTGCATCCCGATTAGGGGCTATATTCCAGTAGTAGGGGATGCTGAGCAGTCCGCCACCGGCCTTTTCATAGCCCCAGCTGGGAAAGAGAAACCCTGACTTTCTACGCTCATCCATGGCAAAGGTCCATGACGGGGTATACATGATTGGTACACCCTGAAAGCGAACTACGGCATTTTTTGCAGTTCCCCAACCCTCAAGATCATCCATTCTGATCTCTTCAGCCTCCATCTCCCAGCTTTTATTATCTGGATCACAGGTGGTATAGGTGGCATTGCTGTAACGGTTGACGTAGCTCCCCAGTTTTTCGGCAAGTTCCGCCTCTCCACTGGAGTGATTATTGTCTATTTTGTATCTGGCGTTGTGGATGACACCACTGTCAGTTTTCTGATTAAAGAGTCCACTATCACCAGCCAGCTCTGATCCGGTCTCTCGGTAAACCAGATTCCCCTCCGCCTTAAAAATGCCACTATCACGATTGTAGTCAACCTGGTCAGCTGTTAGTGACTGATCCGCACGATTCATAACAACATCACCACTGTAGTGGAAGAGGTTGCGTTCACGGATCTCCATCTCATCAGCACTGATGATTGTTGCCTCACCACCGCGATCTGAAGGTATGACAGGCACACTGTTCGAGGCGGTCTGGAGAGGACACCGCTCTCTGTTGGCAGCTCTGTTTTCGGTTGCTGCTGTTGGCTTGGGAGAGGGTGTTATAGATGATGGTGTTGCAGATGATGGTTTAACGATGGTTGCTACAGGTTTTTGAGTCTTGGGTAAAACACTCTGTTTTGTTGCTGGTATCTGGGTTTGGAGGGTTGGCTGGATGGCAGATAGCGGTGTGGCCTCAGAGATGGAGAGCCCGCTTTTGGCTCCACAGAGCCAGCCACCATCACTGCCAACTACACAACGAAAGGGGACATCCGCATAAGCCTGGACAGAAATTGCACAGGCCAGTGTGGATAGAAGATATCCTGTTTTTGTGCGGAGCAGTTGGTTCACGAGGCTGTGTTGATAATCTATCTATTAATGGTGTCAGTCAGGAGCAACAATCCAGGCTCCTGGCGACTGATTATACATGTCACGCCATCTAAAGAGTACAATTCGGTTTATCAAAAATAGAGGAGTTGTTGAGTAATGGATCAACGGTTGGAGCAGCTGAAACAGTTGGTTGGCAGCCAGTTGGGTGGGTTGGAGTTTTCCATCTCCCCAGCATCTGCCGATGCCAGCTTTCGCCGTTATTTCCGGGCAAGTTATCTGGATGGTGGGGTGGAGCAGACGCTGATTGTGATGGATGCTCCTCCAGAAAAAGAGGATTCTGCCACGTTTGTATCCATTGCAAGAACACTGCGTAACTGTGGGGTGCATGCACCAGAGATTGTGGCGGTGGGTTTGAAGAGAGGGTTTATGCTGTTGTCCGATCTTGGATCAACCCAATATCTGGACAGACTCACCAAAGATAGATCCGAGCTGCTTTATGGAGATGCCATGGAGGCCTTGTTGACGATACAGCAGCAGTGGCCTGCGAATCACCGCTTGCCTCCTTATGATCGGGCGTTGTTGATGCAGGAGATGGGGATATTTAAGGAGTGGTATCTTGGGGTGCATCGTCAATATCTGCTGAATGAGGATCAGGCTTGGGAGCTGGAAGAGCAGTTCTCGCTGCTGGCAGATTCGGCACTGGAGCAGCCTCAGGTTGCAGTTCACAGAGATTACCATTCACGTAATTTGATGGCACTGCCAACAGACAATCCAGGGGTGATAGATTTTCAGGATGCGGTATGGGGGCCAGTTACCTACGATCTGGTATCTCTGTTGAGGGATTGCTATATAGATTGGCCGCAGGGAGAGGTGGAGAGATGGTCCGGGATCTATTTTCAGCAGTTGGTAGAGAGGCAGATGATCACAGGAGTGGGGCTGGAACAGTTTATGCGCTGGTTTGATTTGATGGGGGTGCAACGTCACCTCAAGGCGATAGGTATATTCTCTCGTCTAAACCACAGGGATGGAAAACCTGGTTATCTTGGTGATATTCCCCGTACCATGAACTACGTAATTGATGTAACTGCAAGGTACCCAGAGCTGGGGCCGCTACATGGTCTGGTGAGAGCTCTGTCATGAAAGCGATGATTCTGGCAGCAGGCAGAGGTAAGCGGATGCGTCCTCTAACAGACAAGATCCCAAAGCCACTACTAAAGGTGAGAGGGAGACCACTTATTGAGTACCACATTGAGGGGCTGGTGGCAGTGGGGGTTAGAGATATTGTGATTAACCACGGTTGGTTGGGAGGCCAGATTCCACAACATCTGGGGGATGGATCGAGATTTGGGGCAGATATCCAATACTCATCCGAACCGCCAGAGGCGCTGGAGACGGGTGGTGGACTTGTTCAGGCACTGCCACTGTTGGGTGGAGAGCCATTTATTGTGGTTAATGGAGATATCTTTACCGACTACGATTTTGGGCAATTAACAGGGCACGAGATGGGTGGTCAGGTATCAGGAGTGCTGGCCCATCTGGTGCTGGTAGATAACCCACCCCACCATGGCAGGGGGGATTTTGTGTTGGAGGATGATAGGGTTACAGGGTATGGTGCCGTGGATGTTGAGCCTCAGCTGACCTATAGTGGAATTGCCATATTTCATCCCCAGCTTTTTGACGGGATCAAGTGTGGGCGTTTTCCTCTGGCACCCATTCTGTTCGATGCGGTAGAGCGCGGAGTAGTATCTGGTGAGCACCATAAGGGCAGATGGTCGGATGTTGGGACACCAGAGAGGCTACATTTGGTGGAATCGGAGTTATAGTCTCTACTATGGGTCAGGAGATAACTACAGACCATTTTCATAAACGGGATTTTCACCGTTTCGAGCAGGCACTGGCAGCAGAGACTGAGTTGCTTGAAGAGTGGTTTTCTGCCTCCCGCTTTCACGGTACAGATCCTGTCGTTGGGTTCGAGCTTGAGGCCTGGCTGGTTGATGGATCTCTCCAGCCATCCCCATCCAACACCACTTTCTTGCACAACCTGGATGACCCATTGGTGGTTCCGGAGCTGGCCAGCTTTAATGTAGAGATAAACGGCACTCCTCAACCACTTAATGGAACCCCTTTTACCAGCCTGGCAGAGGAGCTTAACCAGACCTGGAGCAAGGGAGAGAGCGCCGCAGCAGATATGGGGTTGGGGCTTGCAATGGTAGGAATTTTACCAACTCTGCAGCCCAATCATCTTAATCTTGGAAATATGAGTGAGTTACAGCGTTATCGGGCCTTGAATGAGCAGGTGATGCGTATGCGTGGCGGCAGGCCACTTGAGTTTCAGATCGATGGCAGGGAGCATCTCGCACTTACTCACCATGATGTGATGATGGAGGCAGGGGCAACCTCACTACAGATACATCTGCAGGTCCCTTTTCACCAGTCGGTTGATGCATTCAACGCAGCAATACAGCTTTCAGCGCCAATGGTTGGGCTCTGTGCAAATTCTCCTTATCTGTTTGGCCATGATCTCTGGAGTGATAGCCGTATTCCGCTATTTGAACAGGCTGTTAATGTGGATCCAATTGCTCACAGTATGGGGGAGGGGAGAGTTGGGTTTGGGACAGGATATGCGGTTGAGAGCCTGTTTGAGTTATTCAGGGAGAATCTGGACCATTACCCTGTGATGTTGCCAATGATTCAGCCTGGTGGCGTAGAGAGCCTCTCTAATCTGATGTTGCACAATGGAACTATCTGGCGCTGGAATCGACCCCTTGTAGGGTTTGATCTGGATGGTAACCCCCACCTGAGAATTGAACACAGGGTGGCATCAGCAGGGCCAACAGTTGATGATGTGGTTGCAAATTCCCTCTTTTTTGTTGGGATGGTTATGGGGCTGCTGAATGGTGGCAGGCAGATAGCCGAATTAATGCCATTTGACCAGGCCAGGGATAACTTTTACCGTGCTGCAAAAGGCGGGATGGATAGCGTTATCAAGTGGCAGAGTGGCAAGAGTATAGAGTTACGCACTCTGCTGAGCAGTGAATTGGCCCCTCTGGCGGAGGCCGGTTTTAAGAGTATGGAGTTAAGTGAGGATGAGTGGAGACCATGGCTGGAGATAATAGAGGGCAGGGTGGTTAGTGGACAGAATGGAGCTGTCTGGCAACGGAGGTGGATTGAACGAAATGGGCATGATATGGATGGGCTGTTACAGGCATATATGCAGGGCCAGAGATCGGGCAATCCAGTTCATGAGTGGATGGTAGAGTAGATATGAGACAACTGATTACGCTGAATGAAATACCTGATGGTCTATTGGATCTCGAGGCAGATGAGCTCACCACCATGTTGTCTGGCACTACCCTCGTCCATCTGCCGGGGCGTAGAAGAGAGCCCCTGTTTATTACAGTTTTGCTTCATGGCAATGAGATTACCGGATGGCAGGCACTACGAGGTATGTTGAGGAAATTTCAACACAAGGAGCTGCCTCGTTCCCTCTCTTTTCTGGTTGGCAATGTCTCTGCGGCAGCAGAGGGGGCAAGACATCTTCCCGGTCAGCCTGACTACAACAGGATATGGGATGGGCGTGGGGGTTCAGAACAACAGATGATGTCTGAGGTTGTGGAACAGATGCGGCAGCGCAATGTGTTTGCCAGTATTGATGTCCATAACAATACTGGCCGTAATCCACATTACGGCTGCGTTAACCTGTTGGAACAGTCCCATCTCCATCTTGCCACCCTGTTTAGTCGTACGGTGGTCTACTTCACCAGGCCGGCCGAGGTGCAATCAATTGCAATGTCAAAAATCTGTCCTGCTGTTACTGTGGAGTGTGGACAGCCCGGCGAACCTCATGGTGTTGAGCATGCGCAGCAGTTTCTTGAGAGTTGTCTTCATCTATCCGAAATTCCGTCTCATCCAGTTGCTCACGGTGATGTTGATCTCTTTCATACGGTGGCAACGGTAAAGATCCCAGGTGCTGTGCGGTTTGGGTTTGGTGATTCTGATCAGGGGATGGATTCACTGGATCTATGTTTTGCAGATGATCTTGATCAGCTGAATTTTCAGGAGATCCCCGCAGGCACCAGTTTTGGTGTGGTCTGTTCAGATCGAGTCGACCATATAGAGGTCTGGAGCGAGGCTGGAGAGGATGTGGGAGACAGGTTTTTTGAGGTAGAGGATGGAGAGCTAAGAACCAAAAGGGCTGTGATGCCATCGATGCTGACCAGAGATGAGGAGGTGATCAGGCAGGATTGCCTCTGCTATCTGATGGAGCGCATGGATTACTATGATTAAATCCAGATCTCGTCATTACCGCCAAGGGAGGTCATCTACTGATCATGCACGCCTCCTGCGGATGCGCAATCCAATAACAGTTTGTACAGGAACCAGATGTTTGGTATCGTCGTCAATTATGCGGCTATATATTTCATCAAGAGTGGGGCTTGGGTAGGTGAACAGGATATCTCTGTTTTCGGTTGCCATTGCCATTGGACTGCTCTCGTCAGTGGCTCACAGTGAGTCATCGTATAGATGGAGTGGTGTAGATGGGGGCATGTCTGATAATGAATATAGCCAGTCAGTTGCAGGTAATCAGCGTTTTTTAGGAAAACTTGCAGAACAGTCTGTGGTGTACGGACTCAGTAATGTTGGTATTCCTGAGGATATTACAACGTTCTCCATGTCTGCAGTTGGAGCAGCTGTTAATGGTGGAGAGATTCCCCTTAACGCAGATAAATCTATCTATCTTGAGATCAATGAGCCAGTTGCAGATAGTCCCGATGCATCCCTGAAATTTAGATACTCATGGTGATGTCGTCAGGCTGTTAGCTGATCTTTTTACCGGCAGCCTGCAGATCAGCATGGTATGAGGAGCGTACCATTGGCCCACTTGCCACATTATCGAACCCCATCTCCTCTCCCAGAAGCCGAAGAGAGTCAAACTCATCCGGAGTCAGATATCTGCTGACTGGAAGGTGGTGGCGACTGGGTTGCAGATATTGCCCCAGGGTTAATCTGTTTACATTATGAGATCTTAGATCCTCCATAACCGATTTAACCTCATCAATAGTCTCTCCAAGGCCAACCATGATCCCGGATTTGGTTGGAACTGACGGATTACGCTCCCCAAAATCATGCAGAAGCCTAAGTGACCCATCATAGTTGGCACCAGGTCTGCTCTGCTTGTAGAGACGAGGCACAGTCTCCAGATTATGGTTGAAGATATCTGGGGGGGTCTGACTGAGAATCTCAATTGCGCTATTCTCACGTCCCCTGAAGTCAGGAGTCAGAATCTCTATCTTGATCTCTGGAATACATTTGCGTATCTCATTAATGCAGCTTCCATAGTGAGCTGCTCCACCATCCCGGAGGTCGTCTCGATCCACCGAGGTGATAACAACATAATGCAGACTCATTGAGGATATGGTCTCTGCCAACTGTCTGGGTTCATCAGGATTGGTTGGTTCAGGTTTGCCATGGGCAACATCACAAAAAGGGCAACGCCGGGTACAGATGTCACCAAGAATCATGAAGGTGGCTGTACCATGAGAGAAACACTCTCCCAGATTGGGGCAGGCTGCCTCTTCACAGACAGTGCTGAGATCGCTCTCTCTAAGCAGTTTTCTGATTTTTGCCACCCCTTCTCCTTGCGGAGCCTTGGCCCTTATCCATGAGGGTTTGCGTAGAGGAGTAGTTGTTGGTTCCACCTTTACAGGTATACGGGAGACCTTGTCTGCTCCCCTCTGGTGAATGTTTGAGTTACGTGATTTCACCATTCCAGTTATATCCAAGTTGGTTAACAAGCTGTTGAACCAGCAATCTCTCTATCTCACCACTCTCTGGAAGCGTAATCAGATCAGATAGCTGTGTTACCTGTAGGCCTCGATATCCGCATGGATTGATGCGAGAGAATGGCTCAAGATCCATATCAAGATTAAAACTTAGGCCATGAAAACTTCTGCCCTTGCGAATTCTCAGTCCAATGGCCGCAATTTTTGCCCCATCCACATAAACACCAGGAGCGTCGCTACGTGCCACAGAGTCAATGCCAAAAGTTTTTAGAGTGTTGATTAGTGAGTTCTCCAGTGCAGTAACCAGTGCGCGCACCCCGATATTTTTTCGCTGTATATCAATCATGGTATACAACACCAGCTGCCCCGGACCGTGATATGTGACCTGACCACCACGATCAATCTGTACAACAGGAATGTTTCCAGGATTTAGCAGATGTTCATGTTTTGAAGCTTTTCCAAGGGTAAAAACAGGCGGGTGTTCAACCAGCCACAACTCATCCGGCGTAATGTCGTTACGCTCTTCGGTGAACTTCTGCATCATCCTCCAGGTGGGCTCATATGGAGATATGCCGTGTTGGCGAACAGTGATCTCTTGCATGATTTAGGTAATAAATCGGTTAAGGAACATGTGAAAAAATCTTAATGGGATGTGGTTATAGTGCCATCATTACACGTTCGTCAGCAGTGAGATCATAGTAGATATCATCAAGCTGCCTTTTGCTGGTAGCAGTAATGGTTACCGTAACTGATATAAAGTTTCCATTTTTACTGGGCCGGGTTTTTACTGCACCTTCGCTCAGGTCTGTTACATGTCTGCGTACCAGAGTGGTGACATGGGTATCAAAGTCGTTCTCATCCTTGCCCATCGCCTTGATAGAGAAAGAGCATGGAAACTCCAATAATGTCTCTTCATTGCCTTCCTGGATATTGTCTGAATCGTTCATGGTGCTCTATTCTGGAACTCTCTTTTGAACTGTTGTAGTAGATGGTTGAGACGCAGAGTAATTGCCCCAGGTTTTCCGTTACCTACAGGGGAGCCATTCAGCATAGTCACTGGAACAATCTCCCTGGTTGAGCTGGTTACCCATATCTCATCTGCATCCGTGAGTTGGGATTCATCAATATCGCCCTCTATGGCCTCAATTTTATCCTGCTGTGCCAGCTCCAGAACAAGGTCTCTAGTCACACCGGGTAGAAGGTATTGACCCCTGGATGGTGTGATAACAGCACCACTTTTTGCTATAAACAGATTACTGGCCGCACCCTCGGTAACCTTGCCGTCACGAATCAGGATAGACTCTTTTGCCCCCTGATCGAGGGCATGTTGTCGATGCAGCACATTTGCCAACAGGTTGATGGACTTGATGTTGCATCGGCTCCAGCGGGTATCAATCTCGGTAATTGCCGAGATACCCGATTCAATAATCTCTGCTGGGGAACCAACCAGTGGGTTGCTCATCATGAACAGAGTAGGTGGGGTGTTATCTGGGAATATATGGTCTCTCGGTGCAGTACCACGAGTTACCTGCAGGTAGAGTGACTGGTCTTCACCCTCGTTTTTATCGATCAGTTCGGTCAGTAGTTGCTGCCATCTGCTGCTGGAGAGTGGGTTCAGGATTCTGGTCTCAGCCAGGCTGTTCTCCAGTCGTTGCAGGTGCTCCTGAAGTCTAAATGGTTTTTTTCCATATACTGGAATTACCTCATATACACCATCACCAAAGAGAAAGCCGCGGTCCAGAACCGGAATGGCGGCCTCCTCAATTGGCAGGAATGTGCCATTTAGATAGGCAATAGAGTTCAAGGTGACAGAGCCCTACTGGAACCAGAGTTCTACACTATCCATCATATTGTCCCAGAGACCACCCTCTGCGACCGACTCCAGGGCAACCAGTGGAGTCTCTGCAACAGGCTTTCCATCAACCGTGAAGGTAACAACTCCAAGCTGTTCACCCTCTGCTATCGGGGCCTCAAGAGTTTGGTTGGTGATCAGAATATCACTCTTCATATCTCTGAATTGATTGCGGCCTAGGGTGATTGTTAGTGACTCTGTAGTTCCGGCAGATACCGTATCTGCCTCTCCCTTCCACACCTGTGGTGAGGCCAGAACCTCGCCAGGCTCTGTGATGGTATGGGTCTCATAGAAGCGGAATCCGAAATTCAACAGCTTCTGGGTCTCACGAGATCGCGCCTCCGTACTCTCTGTCCCCAGCACTGCAGAAATAAGGCGCATGTCGTCTCGTTTTGCAGAAGAGACCAGGCAGTAACCCGCAGCCTCTGTATATCCAGTCTTGAGGCCATCTACACTCTCATCGCGCCATAGAAGTTTGTTGCGGTTGGACTGCTTGATTGGTTTGCCACTCTTCAGCTCCTTGCCATAGACAAACTCTTTTTCTGCATAGATTGGGTAGTACTCCGGAAAATCTCGAATCAGTGCCTGAGATAGAATTGCCATATCCTCGGCACTTGTATAGTGCCCCTCAGCCGGCATACCAGTAGCATTTTTGAAGTGGCTGTTCTTCATCCCCAGGATCTCGGCATACTGGTTCATCAACTCGGCAAAGGTCTCCTCGGCCCCGCCAATATGTTCAGCCAGGGCTACACTGGCATCATTTCCTGAGGAGATGATCATTCCCCGCAACAGGGCTTCAACAGGAATTTTTTTACCTACCTCGATAAACATCTTGGAGCCACCGGTCTTCCAGGCCTTTTTGCTGATGGTAACCTCGTCACTGAGCTGGATATTTCCCTGTTTTAACTCACTGAAGATGGCATATGAGGTCATGATCTTGGTTAGACTGGCGGGCGCAAGATGTTTCTGACTATCTCCTTCTGTAATTACCCTGCCACTATCAAAATCCATCAGGATATATCCAGTTGCGGCTACAGATGGTGCCTTGGGGATAATCCTGGGGGCTGCCGTTGCGGTTGTGCTTATGGTGGCTACAACTATTGAGAGAAGATATGGGATTGCTGCTTTTAGTTTGTTCATGGTCTATTCAGTTCTAACTATTTTTCATTTTCTAATTCTAACAACATTCATAAGTCATGTCGGTATCTTGGT
>JACKQG010005779.1_pt1 | contig 13413 bp, 9 predicted proteins | sample 8237621 | NCBI WGS metagenome assembly JACKQG01 (sample SAMN15677084, study PRJNA649215) | marine metagenome | biome: marine; feature: Black Sea; material: saline water; isolation source: suspended particulate matter (SPM) from the Black Sea western gyre | collected 2013-06-09/2013-06-10 | depth...
ACCCGGATAAGAAAGAGAAAATCTTCGGTTATAATCTGGTTCTGTCAACATCTGTTGAGCTTCAGCTTAAGCTTGAACTTCCAGTAGCGGTCACCAATATCGCTGGAAACGCGGTAGAGGGAAGTCAGATCATTGAAAACAAAGAGCAGTTGCACAATCATCATAAAGCCGGTGTTAAAATTGATATTGCTGATGCAAAGTACGACATTATCAAAAATTACCAGTATATCCGGGAAAAGGGTTCTATCCCAATTATTGACTACAATCGAAGAAACGAAGATTTATCCAAGACTGCTATTTTTAACCGGGGGTATGACCAGAACGGTTGGCCTTTTGCTCCCTGTGGACTTCTTACACGACCCAATGGATTTGATCAAAAACATCAGCGTTTGACCTTCTGTTGCTTCAAACAGTGTCTTAAACTCAGGCGACCCGCGTTGGAGAATCTACAGGGTTCCTACAACATCGCGCAATGCCCTCATATTCACAATCAAACCGGTTTTGCAAAACACATGTCTATCAAGGAATATCCTCGTCTGGTCAATGAAATTCCAAGAGGATCGGCACGTTACAACACCATTAAGAAAATGCGATCCGCTTCTGAACGTGCCAACAGCACCATTAAAGAAGACATCAAAATCCTTGATAAACCGCGGGTTTTAAACGGCTTCAGATCCAATATCCTGGGACAGATGGCCGGTATCACTTTGCTGCTCAAGCGTGCACTTTCATTTATTGTCAAAATAACCAATCAATTCGCGAAATGTTTAAAACTCAAACCTCCTTCCATCCCTAAATCCATTCAAAATATCATTCAGCTCGAGTAGATCGAGGCAGACCCATATAAATCTGGCCCCAAAAAACGCCAATCCTCTTCTCCAGGGAGCAGTATTGTCTTTTTTCCTCATTTTTACCCATTTTTGACTGGTCTGCTGCTATTTCCTGAGCTTCACGTCTCCCGGGTGGCGGGAAATCAAAAATCCGGCCAATCCGCGCCTGGGCGAGCCGACTTATTAAATCTCCTCACTATTGACAAAACTCAAAGGCCGGGAGCCTCTTTCGTTGATGCTCCGGTCTCGGTATTAGGTCGGGATACAAATGTATGTCCGGGAGGGTTTCGAAATACATCCGCCTGAGAGGGAACCTGAAAAAGATCCGGGGCTGAATAGTAATATTTAAGACCCTGGTTGTCACTGTTATGGGCATATGGTAAGTTTATAGTCCACAAGGCCCTCGTCTTTTCTGCAATTAATGGTGCTTTTGAAGTCATCGAATTGCCATGCGTAAACTTCAGGACACGCTTTTTTGACAGCGTCTATGTAATCGATGTACTTCTGATCCCAGGGGCGGTTGTTGTTATGTGTCCCCCAGGGATCACAACACATGTTGGGGTGCGCTTTCCCCTCGGGCGTAAACGGCGAGCAGCCGTAATGACCATCACAGCATGGATCCGGACAGGTGCAGGGATCTTTCATGTTGCACGAACAGCATAGCTTCTCCTGTTCGGCAGTGGGCAATCCATTGCGTACCGCATACTGGCATGGGCTCCAACAATTCCCTTTGCTGTCTTTCAGGAACTCGGGGCACGCAGGGCTCGAAGCGCAGCCTGCCGTGGTGCACCAATACTTGGCGTTCATACCCGGGTCCGGCGATGGGTTATAGGTATTTGGCATGGCCGCAATGGACATCAGCACATTATATCCATCCACCATGCTGGTATCAAAGTAATCAATGGGGCCATTACCGCTTGGCGCATCAAAGGTGGGCTCAATCACCAAAACGGGTGGGTTGCCGGAATAGAAACACTCCTTGGCGAATTTATGATCCTTATTGACGCAACCCCCTGCATCACAGCAATCACCGCCGTCGCACAGACCGTCTTTGTTGAATTTGCAGCCCGTGCGCGGCCAGAACCTGCCAGCCCATCCCTTGTCCACATGGAAGAGCAGATGGTCGCGCGGTGCGGCCTCCACATTGGCGCCTTGGGGCGGGTCAAAATACTCGGGGCAGGGATTGGTCTGCGTTTTACAGTTCCCACAGGATGCCAGCCAGATTGTTTCTGAGCAGTTGTTGTAGACCTGGATAACGTGCGTGCCCGCTGACGCTGTGGCGCTGAGAGTTGCATCGAAAGTTGTAGAAGGTGACGTCAACTGGCCTTCAATAAACAGCGTTGGAGAATTCAGCGGTTGGCCGGCATCAACATCTCCATGTAAGACGGTGGCGGTATACATAACACGGTTGTTCTCATCGTCATATTTTGGCTGATCGATGGTAAGAATATGTACCTTGAGAACGCCGTTATCAGTGTACGACGTCATGGAAGCATTTGGAGGGTCACCTTCAAAAAGCGTATCCCAGTTCCGGACAAAGGCCGTAACCGAGTATAAATAGGAACGGCGGTTCGGAGCATTACCAAGATAATAGGATTCACGGTAGAAATTGTTCAAGTAAAGCCTGTACACACCCTCCGTTCCTGCCGGTTCAAAAGCGGCCCGGGGCGCAACTTGCACAAATGACCACACATCTGTCTGATCTTCAGCACTGTTGTCTAATATGGTTATCTTGATATCTTCAATCGTTAACGCGGATTCAGGTTTGTTCTCCAAGGTCGAACTTAATAACGTCACATGAAAGGTGAGCTGGTTCCGTTTTGACTCATATTGAGGATCCTGAAAAATCAGGAAAAATCCGGACTGAACATCCCGCGTGAATCCGTCCAAGACTGCATTTGGGGCTATTTCGACAAAAACAGCGGGCCACACAGTTTGAACAAAATAATCTACCGTTTCTGTTCCGGATTGCCGATCTGGTCTGTTCGCGTACCAAAGCATCTCTTTCGATACGTTCTCCAGGGTGAGGGTGTATTCCCAGCTTTGATTAGTGGCAGACACGGTTCTCTGTCTCGCGCTCTGAACAACGGGGGCAAGGGTCCCCTTCTCCGCGAACAGCACATCCACACGTGTAGACAGGTTGGTCGGGGTGGAGCTACCACTATCGCTGTCGCTGCATCCCAAACGGATCATTGCCAGAAGACCTAACACCACAAGAACGCTCAAAACGGCTCCCAGTCTTTTCATGCCGTTTCTCCTTTCCCTGTTAGACAGAGGGTGAGACCAGAAAAGCTCTCTAATTATGAGGCCCGCAAAGGGTCCCTTATGACTCAAGGTCCTTTACGGCTTTGAGGAGGGTGTCAAAAAGCTCCTGGGTGTCTTCCTTTTCAAGACACGAAAAGGCCACCCGGAGATCGGTCTCACCCAGAGAAATAAGGCCGATCCCGTACTTATCAAGCAGGTGGACCCTGAGCGGTTCCGCTTCCACCGTCTTCAGTCTCAGGCACATGAAATACCCTGAATTAAACGGATAAGCCTCCCAGGTCTCATGATATTTCGGGTCTGCAAGGACCCTTTTTACCTCCTGGGCCCTCCCTCTCATAATCAAGAACTTCTCCTCTTTCTCTGACAGGTAGGTCTCTGCCTTCAGGGACTTGAGAATAAGCTCCTGGCTCAAGTGGGATGCATTGGATATGGAACCCCTGACCGCGCCGGCGGTCTTTTTTTCCAGGGAATCGTAAACCGGCCTTGATTCACCTTTCAGCGACGCGCCGTAAGTGATAAACCCTACCCTGAGCCCCCACGCGAAATTTTCCTTGGTGGCGCCATCCAGCTTGATGGCAAGGAGCCGTGGGTCATTGCCGATCAGCCGGGTAAAGATCGATTCCTTCAGGGCCTCTTCGTCGTAGAAGAGCCCGAAATAGGCATCGTCGGTGATCGCCAGGACATTTGTACCGCTCCGGGCAACGTCTTTCAGGATGCCGGCAATTTCATCGGCTTCCTGGGGCGTAACCGTATAACCGGTGGGATTGTTGGGGAAGTTGAGGATGACAATGATCTTCTCCCTGCCTTCTGTCTGTTTCTGCACACAGGTCCTGAATCCTTCGAGATTGAATCCCCCCCTGTTGTCGAAAAGGGGATAGTGCACGATTTGAGCGCCCCTGCGCACGGCAAATATCAGATTGTAATTGCCCCACATCTTGTCAGGAAGGATAATGGTATCTCCTGGATCCACCCACATGTCAGAAACCACGCTCAGGCCATGGGTGATGGCATGGGATACTATCGGGAGGCTGATCTCTTTCCCCTTCAGCGAAGGGTTCTTTCTGAACAGTTCATCCTGCCAGGCCTGGCGGAGCGGCATGATGCCGAAGGAGGGGGCATAGGTGAGCGCCTCCTCGGGCTGGATCGCATTCAGCATGGCCATAACCGATGGGAGGTGCATGGTCCTTCCCTTTTCAGTTGCCATTCCGATGGTCGCATTAAATCGGTGTGCTTTTTCCTTTGCCTCGGCGCCCTGTGAAAGAATCCCTTTTGGGAAAAAGAGGTTTTTTCCTACCTCAGACAACATCTCATAGACATGTTCGTTGCCAGTCCTAATGATCTGGTTCAGATCTTTTGCAATCGGGTTCATCTCTTCACTCCTCATCTGAGACCTTTGCAAAACGCCCCCTTTTGGCTCCCGCTTATAAGCGGGATTGATCTTGACCAAAACTGAGCATTTTTCAAAGGTCTCCATCTGTCATAATATGGTTGCACGATTTTCTCTCCTTATTTGATTAGCTGTTGGTTCTTGGATTTGTCAAGTGAAATTGCAAGGTGTCAATGGCGGGTTAATTTATCTTGACTTAAAAAGCACTCCTTTAATATATATACAAAGCTGAATCGAGAGATTGCGACCCAGCATCAAATATCCAGTATCAAGTATCCAGGATCAAGTATCCAGGATCAAGTATCCAGTATCCAGAAAAGGGGAAGGCTTATGAGAGAAGCAGTTATTGTCAGCGCGTGCAGGACCGCTGTTGGTGATTTTTATGGATCGCTCAGCGCTGTGACGGCCACAGATCTTGGGGCGATTGTGATCAAGGAGGCCATAAAGAGGGCCGGCATCAAAAACGACAATGTGGATGAGGTGATCATGGGGAGTGTTTTACCCCACGGTCTGGGACAGAATCCGGCCAGGCAGAGCATGGTCCGGGCAGGACTCCCCTGGAAAGTCGGCGCCATTACCGTCAACAAGGTGTGCGGGTCCGGCCTGAAGGCGGTGATGTTAGCGGCCCAGGCGATCCAGTGCGGCGATGCGGATGTGATCGTGGCGGGCGGACAGGAAAACATGAATCTTTGTCCCTACATGCTCAAGAAGGCGAGGACCGGGTACCGCATGAATAACGATGCCCTGATTGACGGGATGGTTCATGACGGCCTGTGGGACCATGTGAATGATTTTCATATGGGAATCAGTGCGGAACTGATCGCTGAGAAATACGGTGTCACCAGGGAGGATTCCGACGCCTTTACCATGAATTCCTACGAAAAGACTTGGAAGGCGATCGAGACGGGCAAGTTCAGGGATGAAATTGTCCCTGTTGAGGTCCCCGTCAGGAAGGGAGACCCCAAGATATTCGAAGTGGACGAGATCCCCTTGAGAAAACCGAAGACCAGCATGGAGGGCCTGGCGAGTTTGCGTCCGGCCTTCAAGAAAGACGGTCTGGTGACAGCGGGGAATGCATCCAAGATAAGTGACGGGGCCTCCGCCTTAGTCCTCATGTCCAAGGAAAAGGCCCGGGAATTGGGATGCAAACCGATGGTGCGTATCGGGGCCCAGGGCGCATCCGGCATGGATATGAAATATGTCCTTGTTGCACCCATTCTTTCCATCCCGAAGGTCCTGGCCAAGGACGGCCTCAGCATAGAGGACGTGGACCTCCATGAAATCAATGAGGCATTCAGCACCTCCTCTGTGGCCATCAACAGGGAGTTGGGGATCGATCTCGCAAAGGTCAATGTCCACGGCGGGTCCGTGGCAATAGGCCATCCCATAGGGGCGAGCGGGGCCCGGATTCTGACGACCCTCATTTATGCCATGAAAGATACAGGGGCCAGGATCGGGGAGGCCTCTCTCTGCCTGGGGGGAGGAGAGGCAGTAACGCTGGTGGTTTACAATGAGGAATAGGATGGATTAGGAATTGAAGAATTCAGGAATTTAGGGATTAAAGCACACTGGGGTGTTGAAATTGATTCCTGGATGAATGGATGGTTGGATAGAACTTTTTAGTAATCTGTGTAAATCTGCGCCTGCCCCATGAAATGATTTTTGGTTCTTATTTCATCGGGGGAAGCTGCGGATAGAATTCAGGGATAGGAGATAAAGTAATGCAAGATGTGGTGATTGTTTCCGGGATGAGGACGCCCGTAGGGGCATTTGGCGGGACCTTGAAGTCAACCCCCGTCGTCCAGTTAGGGGCCTTGGTACTGAAAGAAACCCTTAAAAAAGTAAATTTAAGACCCGTTGCAACAGACGATCTGACCCGGTTCGAACCCGATGCCCTGAAGGGTGTCGGGTTGATTGAGCTGGAAAAGAAGGCCTATGACTACGACGATTCCTTTCAGCCTGTTCAGATCGACGAAGTCATTATGGGAAATGTTGTGGGCGCAGGTCAGGGCCAGAATGTGGCGAGACAGGCCATGATCAGGGCCGGGATCTCCAAGGAGACCGGTGCGTTCACCGTGAACAAGGTGTGTGCTTCAGGGATGAAGGCCATTGCCCTGGCTGCGCAGGCGATCGGTGCCGGAGAGGCGGACGCGGTGCTGGCAGGTGGTATGGAAAACATGAGTCTTATCCCGTACAGTCTTCCGGCCGCAAGATGGGGCGCACGCATGAACAACGCGGATCTGGTGGATCTGATGGTCATGGACGGTCTGTTTGAGATCTTCTACGGCTACCACATGGGCCTCACCGCAGAAAATATTGCGGAGAAGTACGGCATTTCGAGAGAAGAGCAGGATGAATTAGGGGCGCTGAGCCACCAGCGGGCAATGAAGGCAATTGCTGAAGGGATTTTTAAGAATGAAATTGCGCCGGTGATCATCCCTCAAAGAAAAGGGGATCCGGTGGTCTTTGACACGGACGAACGCCCGATGGATACGAGTGCGGAAAAGATGGCAAAGCTCAGACCCGCATTTAAGAAAAACGGAACGGTTACTGCCGGGAATGCGTCAGGGATCAATGATGCGGCAGCGGCCGTCCTCCTGATGTCTGATGCAAAGGCAAAGGAACTTGGCCTGAAGCCGCTTGCCAAGATCCGGGCCTATTCAACCGCCGGTATAGATCCGGCCTACATGGGCCTCGGCCCGATCCCGGCCGTCAGAAAGATCCTTCGGAAAGAGAACCTTTCCATCGACGATTTTGGTGCCGTAGAACTGAACGAGGCTTTTGCCTCTCAGGCCATTGCATGCATGCGGGAACTGAAGTGCGATATGGCCAAGACCAATATCCATGGCAGCGGGATCTCCATCGGCCACCCCATCGGCTGCTCAGGCGCCCGTATCGTCCTGACCTTGATGGGTGAGATGGTGAGGAAAGAGCTGAGCCTGGGTCTTGCTTCCCTGTGTATCGGCGGGGGCCAGGGTATGGCGATGGTCCTGGAAATTGAAAATTGAACATTGATTAAAGACATCAGAAGATACTGAATCAAAAAGAAGCAATATTGATGAAATCGGTTTTTTATCGACTCAGCAATATTCAATATTGTAACACTTTAGCCGTTTGAAACAAATCGTTGGACCATGAGGGTCTCTTTCCCAAAGGACGTAACAAAAGTAGTCCAGAGCGTATAGAACGCCCCCTTGACGTTCAATACAGATTCCGGGCAGGCAGAGACGATGTCCGTTTAAATGAATACCTTTTTCTGGGGCTGTCCAGCGACGAATTTCAAGGCCTCACTGCCGTTCCTATGAAACGATCCACGTATTTACGTCCTTTGGGAAAGAGACCCTCATGGCCCCAGGCAACAAACAAATGATTGTTTCAAGAAGCTAAAGTGATACCAATATTCAATTTAAAAATGGGGGTAAACAATGGCTTACGAAAATATCATTTTTGAAATAGAAGGGAACGTGGCGATCATCAAGTTTAACCGGCCAAAGGCATTAAACGCCATCAATACCGATGTGGTCAAAGAGCTGGAAAGGGCATTAGATGAGGTGGAGGGCAATCCCTCCATCAGGGTGCTTATCCTGACAGGAGAAGGAGACAAGGCCTTTGTGGCCGGGGCTGATATTTCCCTGATGGTCAACCTTGATCCCCTTCAGTTGAGAGAATTCTCCGTGGATCTTCACAATGTGGGGTTCCGGATGGAAGGGCTCCCCATCCCGGTGATCGCATGCGTCAACGGGTTTGCCTTAGGCGGCGGGACAGAGATTGCCATGGCATCTGATTTTATTTATGCCTCCGAGGACGCCAAGTTCGGCCAGCCCGAGATCAATCTGGGGATCATCCCGGGTTTCGGCGGGACCCAGCGGCTTCCAAGACTGGTGGGGAAGGGGATGGCAAAGGAACTCTGCATGACGGGCGCGCTCATCAGCGCACAGGAGGCCAGGGAAATCGGACTGGTAAACAAGGTGTTTCCCGCTGATAAGTTGTGGGAAGAGACCATGAAGACAGCCAAGGTGCTTGCCTCCAAGGGGAGGTTTTCGCTGATGGCGGTAAAGCGGTGTATCGATCGGGGCTACGACCTCGATCTGCGCGCGGCGTGCGCTGTGGAGACCGATCAGTTCGGGTTGTGCATGGCGAGCCCTGACGGCAAGGAGGGAATGACCGCATTCCTGGAGAAAAGGAAACCGGATTTTAAAGGAGGGTTGAGCTAAAATGGATTTTGCTCTGACCGAAGAACAGCAGATGGTTAGGGAGATGGCGGCCAAATTTGCCGAGGCCGAAATCAAACCGAAGGCGGCCCAGCTTGATGAAAAACATGAGCATCCCGCAGACATCGTCAGACAGTTAGGCGAATTAAAGATGATGGGGATCGCCGTGTCCGAGGAATTCGGCGGCGGCGGGATGGACTATGTCAGCTACGTGGTCGCCCTGATAGAGATATCCAAGGGGTGTGCATCAACAGGGGTGATCATGTCGGTGAACAACTCTTTGTACTGTTTTCCGGTGGACGCATACGGGACAGACGAACAGAAGAAAAAATACCTCTATCCCTGCGCCGCAGGCGAAAAGATCGGGTGTTACGGCTTGACCGAGGCAGGCGCAGGCTCGGATCCTGCCGGCATGCGAACAACCGCGGTCAGGGACGGGGACGAATGGGTTATTAACGGTGAAAAAAAGTTCATTACAAACGGCAATGTGGCGTCCTACGGTGTGATTGCGGCAGTGACGGAAAAGGGAAAGGGGTACAGGGGGATCAGTTCCTTTGTGGCGGACCTGGAAAATACCCCCGGTTTTAAGGTGGGACGGGTGGAGGAGAAACTGGGGATCCTTGCCTCAGGCACCTCGGAGCTTGTCTTTGAGGACGCCAGGTTGCCTGCTGACGCCCTTCTCGGAAAGGAGGGTGAAGGCTTCAGGCAGATGCTCACCACCTTGGACGGTGGCCGGATCGGGATCGCGTCTCAGGCGATCGGGATCGGTAGGTCTGTGTTGGAGGAGGCCGTGGCATATGCCAAGACCCGAGAGCAGTTCGGCAAGCCGATCACCTCTTTTCAGGCGATTCAGTGGAAACTGGCGGACATGGCCACGGAATTGGACGCAGCAGAACTTCTTACCCTCAGGGCCGCCTGGTTAGAGGACCACAAGAAGCCTTATGAAAAGGCGGCGGCAATGGCCAAGATGTACGCATCTGACGCAGCCATGAGGGCGTCCATCGAAGGGGTGCAGATCTTAGGTGGATACGGATATTGCAAGGAATACCCGATGGAGCGGCATATGCGTGATGCCAAGATATGCCAGATCTATGAAGGGACCAACGAGATCATGCGTTTGGTAATAGCAAGGAACCTGATTAAGGATTGACGATTAACGATTGACGATTGATGATTGAAAGATATCAATCGGAAGAATCAATCGATAATTGGCAATCAAAAATAGACAATCGAAAGGCGGTGTCATATGCCCTTGACCTTTGATGACAGGATTTTTGATGACATAGAAAAGGGGCAAAGAAAATGGCAGAAGGAACTGGACAAGGCCTTCAGCTCCAAACCGGAGCGATTGGACCGGTTCTCCACTGTTTCTGACCGGGAAATTGACCGGATCTATTCCCCGGTGAATATCAGGGACCAGGATTTCATGGCCGATATCGGTTTCCCTGGAGATTACCCTTTTACACGAGGGGTCCAGCCCTCCATGTATCGCGGTCGGCTCTGGACCATGAGGATGTTTGCAGGCTTAGGGAGCGCGAAAGACACAAATAAACGTTTCCATCTCCTGGTGAAAGAGGGCCAGACAGGTCTTTCCACTGCCTTTGATATGCCGACCCTGATGGGCTACGACACGGATTCCCCCAAGGCAAAGGGTGAGTGCGGCAGGTGCGGGGTAGCCATTGATACCCTTAAGGATATAGAGGATTTGTTCGAAGGTCTGCCGATTGACAGGATTACCACTTCCATGACGATCAACCCGCCTGCCTCGGTGATCTGGGCTATGTATATTGCCATGGCAGAAAAGAGGGGGATAAACAGAAGGGCCATCGGCGGGACGATCCAGAATGATATGCTCAAGGAGTTTATTGCCCAGAAAACCTTTATGTGTCCGCCCGTGCCATCCGTCCGCATCGTCGAGGACACGGTGGAATTCGGGACGAAGGAGGTTCCCAAATGGAATACCATCAGCATCAGCGGATATCATATCAGGGAGGCCGGTTCCACCGCAGTGCAGGAGCTGGCATTTACCTTGGCCGACGGGATTGCGTACACGGAGAAGGCCATTGAGCGCGGTCTTAATGTGGACGATTTCGCACCCCGGTTTTCCTTCTTTTTTAATTCTCACCTGGATTTCTTTGAAGAGGTGGCCAAGTTTCGGGCCGCCCGACGGATGTGGGCCAAGATTATGAAGGAGCGCTTCAAGGCGAAAGACCCCCGATCATGGTGGCTGAGGTTTCACACCCAGACCGCAGGATGTTCTCTGACTGCGCAGCAGCCCTATAATAATGTGGTAAGGACAGCGCTTCAGGCACTGGCAGCGATCATGGGGGGGACCCAGTCTCTCCACACCAATTCGCTCGATGAGGTTCTGGCTATACCGACCGAGGAAGCCGCGACCATAGCGCTGAGGACACAGCAGATCATTGCTGAGGAATCCGGTGTTACCAATATGATTGACCCCCTGGGAGGGTCCTATTTTGTTGAGGCGCTTACCAATCGATTGGAGGAAGAGGCCTTCGAGACCATACAGAAGATCGATGATATGGGCGGTATGTTATCGGCAATTGAAAAGAACTACCCGCAGCAGGAGATTGCCGATGCTGCTTACCGCTATCAGAGGCAGATTGATGACGGGGAGAAAACAGTGGTAGGCGTCAACAAATATGTTACCTATGAGGAAATCCCGGTAGAGGTCATGGAGATAGACGAAGAACTCGAAAGCCTCCAGATAGAGAAGACCAACAGGATCAAGAATGAGCGTGATAATGTCCGGGTGGCAGAGTGCCTCGAAAAGGTATGGGAGGCCTGCTCAGGGGATCAAAACGTAATGGAGATCCTCATTGAGGCGGTAAAGGCCAATGCCACCTTGCAGGAAGTGTGTGACGTCTACAGAAAGGTGTTTGGCCAATACAGGGACCCGGGGATCTATTAGAGATTGATGATTGATGCGTAAATAATCTGCGTTAATCTGCGTAACCTGCCCGCTTGTGCCTCGCAGTGGCAGGCGGGTCTGCGGACGGGATTGAGGACAAGAGGGGTATATGAAACACAAGAGAAGACTCAGGGTAATGGTTGCAAAACCCGGTTTGGACGGTCATGATCGTGGGGCCAGGATTATTGCAAGGGCATATCGGGATGCCGGTTTTGAGGTGGTTTACACGGGACTTCATCAGACACCTGAAGAGATTGTCGAGGGCGCCATACAGGAAGATGTGGACATGATCGGGCTCTCGAGCCTGGCAGGGGCCCACAAGTATCTATTCCTTGCGGTCGTTGAACTTCTGCGGGAAAAAGGGGCGGATGATATTGTTGTGTGCGGGGGTGGCATCATTCCTGATGATGATATAAAACTGCTTAAGAAGTCAGGCGTCAAAGAGGTTTTTACGCCAGGGACACCCCTTGACAAAATCGTTAAATGGGTCAAGGAAAATGTAACACCGAGGTAAAACTGCGCTTTATGACCGATATAGCTGAAAAGGTTGTTGCCGGGGATATCAGGACCGTTGCACGTCTTATCCGCGACATAGATGATGGAATGCCTGAGGTGAGGAAGGTCTTGAAGGGCCTCTATCCCCATACGGGGAGGGCATATGTGATCGGCATTACAGGTGCCCCCGGGGTGGGGAAAAGCACACTGGTTGACCAGATGATTGCCCACCTGAGAAAGCGGGACAAGACCGTGGGCGTCCTTGCGGTTGACCCCACCAGTCCTTTCAGTGGCGGCGCTATCTTAGGAGATCGCGTGAGGATGCAACGGCACAGCATGGATCAAGGTGTCTTCATCCGCTCTATGGCGACAAGGGGGCATTTCGGGGGCTTGACCCAGTCGACTCGAAGCGCCATTGATGTCTTAGATGCCATGGGAAAAGATTATATCCTTGTAGAAACCGTCGGGGTGGGCCAGGACGAGGTAGACGTCGTCAGGAGCGCCCACACCACTGTCATTGTGGTGATCCCGGGAATGGGAGATGATATCCAGGCAATCAAGGCCGGTATCCTTGAAATCGGCGATATCTTCCTGATCAACAAGGCCGACCGGGAAGGTACTGACAAGACCCTGAGTGATCTGAGGCTGATGATCGATATGGACCAGAAGAAATATGACCGCGGGGCGTGGAAACCGCCCATACTCAAGGTCCAGGCCGTGTTTGATCAAGGGGTGGCAGAGTTCTTGGAAGAGGTGGACAAGCACGCAAAATACCTTGCTGAGACCACTGGCGGGGTCAATTTCAGGCGAACTAAGCTAAAGGTCCGCCAGGAGTTGGGAGAGATGATAAAGTCCCGGCTCATCGAGGAAGTGATCGACAGGTTAACTGATTCAGGCGAATTTGAAAGGGCAGTGGAATCGATTGTGGAAGGAAAGATAGATCCCTATACGGCCTGTGAAAACCTGGTCTTCCCCGCCCTGACGTGATCTTCCTGCAACCCACAACGTCTGCCCAGGGGCGCTTTATTCCATGTACCGCATCTTTTGGTGGTTTCGCCAGGTCATTCTTATTCTTGCAGGCTGCTTCTTCCTGACTTTTGGGATTCACATCCTGATCGCTGCCTATAAACTGAAAGATCCTTACTCTTTTATCATGGCCTTTTTTGCATCCAATTTGATCATCCTCATCAGCGCCACTCTAATTTTCGGTTTCGTATTGCGGATGATAAAGGTTTACAGAATTCTAAAGGATGATACTTGATGCTGGGTGCTGGATGCTGGATGCTGGATGCT
>JACKQG010001665.1_pt3 | contig 13412 bp, 10 predicted proteins | sample 8237621 | NCBI WGS metagenome assembly JACKQG01 (sample SAMN15677084, study PRJNA649215) | marine metagenome | biome: marine; feature: Black Sea; material: saline water; isolation source: suspended particulate matter (SPM) from the Black Sea western gyre | collected 2013-06-09/2013-06-10 | depth...
TACAACATATTGAAGTTAGCATCCAAATCGAGATCAATTTGCTCTGCTTTGGCAGCCAGTTTTTCGCCCAGCGCAAAACCCTCCTCCGAGAGGAAGATCGCCGCGCCGAATCCGGCTCCGTTGGCGGTAGTTTCGACGACTTCTGGCGCAACCGGGGGAATCATGCCGATGTTGATGATGGCGTCAATATCCACCTGCCCGCCGAAGGAACCAGTGAGGACTACTTTTTGCAAATCTTCAGGCTTCAGGTTGAGTTGCATCATTAGCACGTCAATGGCGGCGCGAATCGCGCCTTTGGCTTTTTGCAGTTCGCGCACATCGAGTTGCGTAAGTTTAAGAGAGCCATCTTCAATGAGATCAATCGAGCGTGCCCCGTATTCATCGCTACCGATGAGATGGGCATAGCCTTCGGGTTCGGGGAGAATCCGTCCGCTGGGGTCAATTACGCCCGCCTGCCGGAATTGGTTGACCGCGCTAAGCAAACCGGAACCGGTCAGCCCGATAGGTTCTGCATCGGCGATGGTTTCCAGACCAAGCTGACCATCTTGGAGTTGGGTATCCACAATTGCGCCGTCAATAGCGCGTGTGCCGCAAGAAATGTTGACGCCCTCAAAGGCTGGGCCTGCCGCGGTCGAAGCGGTTAGAATGCGCTTGCCGTCGGTGACCATGACTTCGCCATTGGTGCCCAAATCAATGGCCGCCATTGGCCCGGGTGGGTTATCAAAATTGAAATAGGCCAGACAGGCCAGCGCATCCGAGCCCACAAAACCACCGATCAATGGGGGGAGCATAACCTGGATGTGCTCGGGGAAAATGCCGCCCATCAAATATTGAGCATCCCGAATCGAAGCGGCGCTATGCGGCTGGAAGGGCATCATCGAGATCGATTCCAGCGGTTGTTTGGATATGAGATGGTGCATAGCCACGTTGCCAACGATGGTAACGCGTTGTACGCGCTCGAGGATGCGCTTGGAGAGTTTGAGCGAATCGACGGCCTGATTTATGGAAGCCAGCGCCAGACGTTGCAGTCGCTCCGCGTTCTCAGGGTTATCCAGAGCTGCAGCCAGGCGTGAAATCACATCGGCGCCGTACACCGTTTGCTGATTCAATCCGCCACCGCCCGCGGCGACTTCGCCGGTATCGAGCATGGTGAGAAAAGCGGCCACGGTTGTAGAGCCAAAGTCAATTGCCAGGCCCAACGGCACATCTTTTTCGCGTTTATAGCGGGAACTGCTTTTGAAGATTTTATTGGAATACACCACGATGGGCGAGAGTACCAGACGCGAATCTTCTTCGATGCGGGCACGGCAGGCCAAACGGTTGTTCAGCGTAAGTTCGCCTGCACTCAGGTTTTCGAGTTCGATCTCATCGGGCTGACCGACACCTTCTTCGACGAGTACCTTGCATTTGCCGCAGGTACCGCGACCGGCACAGGGCTGTTCGAGGGGTAGGCCAGTTTGGGCAATCACATCACCCAGAAGTTCGCCTTTTTGGGCTTGCACTGTTTTAATTTCTTCGCCATAAATGACGGTTACTTTGGGCATAATTTTTTCCTGATATTTCAAAAAATCGCCACAGAGTTCACAGAGAAAAGAGTTCTGTTTGTTTTTTTCTCTGTGAACTCTGTGTGCTCTGTGGCTTCTTTTTGGTTGGATGAAATTGAAACCCGATGGTTACAATGAACACTCATAATTACTGCGGGGATAAATTCTGCAGGATTTCAAAAACCTTATCGTAAAAGCCCTGAATGTGCTGGCGCATAATGGCTTCAGCGCGGTCTTCATCTTGGACTTTAATGGCCGCAACCAGTTCTAAGTGCTTCTCTACCGCGGTGGGTAAAAATTCCAGATGGGGCAGCGCTAAAAACCACAAACGCTGCGACAGACCAAAGAAATCATCCAGAATATCGGCCAGATATTTATTATGCGCCGCCTGCGCAATTGCCTGGTGGAATTTATGATCCAGATCAAAGAGCAAACGCGGCTCATCAGCGGGTACCTGGGATTGTTCGCGGCACAAGGCCTCCAGCACCACCAAATCGTCGGGGGTGGCATATTTGGCAGCTTGCTGCGCACAGTAGCATTCCAGCAACAGGCGGATTTCGCTAATCTGCCTCAGCTCTGGAATCTTTACCTCGGCAACGAACAAACCCATCGAGGGAGCCTCGATCAGGTGATCGTGTACGAGCAGCTTAATTGCTTCTCTTACAGGCACCAGCCCCACATCCAGTTCGAGGGCCAGCTTCCCTTCATCAACCGGCGCGCCTGGCGCAAGTTCCAGGGTCGTAATTTTTTCACGGATCACGGCATATGCGCGTTGGGTATCTACTCGAACCAGTTCCATCATATTTTCTCCCGTGCTGATTTCGGAGATCAGATATTCTTGCTCTATTTCGAAAGCCGCGGGTTGCCAACGGCTTGTAAACGGATGCGGTAACTATCAATCCCGTCGGCGATCTCTTCGACCACCACCTGCGGGTTGTCTGCACCCGAACGCAAGGCCGCACTCAACACCCGATCGTGGCCCGATTTTCGGGCATGCCCCAGCGCATCGGTAAGTTCTTCAAATTCTTCGCGCCCATCACGTGCCTGCACGTAGTAGCTAATCACATCCATCCCGGCTTCAGATAAGTGCGGATAGATCAAAATTTCTTCGGATACCATCACACTGCCCGCAATCGCGCCGACGGCATTGGCAACGTAATAGTGGTCGGGCAAAATTAGCTCGGTATACAGCAGTTTGGCAACATCTTGCAGCATAATATCGGCAGGAGCGCCGATGCCGATGATGGGATATTGCAGGTGGATTTGCGTGGCGAGGTGGGGATGTTCAGCATACAGGCTGTTGCGGAAGAACCACAAACCAAGATCGGGGCTGTGTGCCGAACTCGGGGGGATGCTTTTCTCAGTGAGAAATTCTATGATCGCTTTGGCAATCAACTCACTGCTCAGCGTCCAGATAAACTCCGTCAGGCCAGGCTCTTCCCAATGCAGATGATTACTGAGCAACTTCAACCCATATTTTGCGGCTTTTACATCCCAGGGCGTGTGCCGCCCATCAATATGCAGCAAATCGGTGGGGGTCAGCCCCGCTTTGCCAATAATCTCGCGGCGGATCAATTCATCGGCCCCAAGTTGATTTTTGTGCAGGGCGTTGACTTGCTTGACAAGATCGGGGATGGCGATGGGGCCAGCTTTTAGAATCTTGATCAGCGTTTTCTCGCGGTCTGAAAATGCACGCAGATTATCGCCGGGATCACGCAATAAGAACCAGTATTCCAGCCAATTGGGGGTAGGCGGCGGCCAGGTTTTCTGGATCAGCGCCTTGAGACGGTTTTGAATCTCCGGATGTTGATACGCCAGATAGGCCAGCGGAACGACGCGCTCCGGGCCAATGACAATATTATTCTCGCGGTCTACCGTAATATGGCTGTCGCCGCCCAAACCAATTGAGAGCAGGTTGGCCGCCTTGACCGAGGTTTTATACCCAGAAACGGATGCCCCAGTTTCGCTAATAGTCACATTCCCGCCTTGGATCAACGCCAGATCGGTAGTGGTGCCGCCCACATCTAGGATCAGCGCGTCGTCCTGGTGCGAGAGAAAACGCCCGCCGATAGCGCTGGCCGCCGGGCCAGAGTGAATGGTTTCAACGGGGGAGCGAGCGGCAAATTCATCGCTCATCAGTGTGCCGTCGCCGCGCACCACCATTAGCGGGGCATCGATGCCGCGGTGTTCCATGGCGCGCCGCACGGCTACAATAAAATCTTGCAGTACCGAGAGCAGCGAAGCGTTTAAGGCCGCGGTTGTGGCGCGTTCCACCGAGCCGAGCTTTGTTGAGAGTTGATGCCCAAGGACGATGGGCAAATCGCAAACCTTTGAAATGGCATTATATGCGCGGGTCTCATGTTCGGGGTTGAGGGGGCTGAAATAACTCGAAATGGCGATCGCATCAACCTGGCTTTTAAGCTGGCTGGTTTTTTCGAGCAGAGCGGTCAAATCCAGGGGTTCTTTTTCCTGCCCGAACAGATCATGTCCCCCGGCAAAATAATAGAAATTGGGCGTGGCAAAGTGTCGTTCCATCTGGAACGATGCCACCAATTCAGGGTCATAGCCAATCAGGAACAGCGCCACGCGTTTGCCTTTTCCTTCGGCGATGGCATTGGTAGCCAGGGTTGTCGAGATCGAGACCATTTGAATGCTCGAAGGGTCTTGAATTTGAATGCCTTCGATGACTTTTTCGATCCCAATCGCAAAATCGCGCTTGGTGGTCAGGCTTTTGTGCGCGGCTAAAACCGTGCGCGAGTGATATTCCAGCAGCACGCCGTCGGTGTAGGTGCCGCCGGTATCAATGCCCAAAACGAGGGCTTCTTGTGTTTGTTTCTTGTTTTTCAAGTTTTGTCTCTTCGCTAATTTTTTCACGCAAAGGCGCCAAGACGCGAAGAAAAACTCAAAAAAACCTGGCGACTTTGCGGCTTTGCGTGAGATTTAGTGAACCACAAAGACACAAAAGTCACTCAGAAATTCTTAGTGGCCTTTGTGCCTTTGTGGTGAAATTCTTGAACTAACCAAACATATTGTAGTCGAGTTCTTCGCCTTTATGGCGTTCGTCGGCCAATTCACATACGCGGCGTAGTTCTTTGTACATTTTTTCATCGAGGAGCGGTTCTTCCTCGGCTCCTAAAATTTCGATAACGCGGTCATGTACCCGGTCGCGGAAAGTTTTGCTGCCCGCCGCTTCCCAATTTTCCCACACCTGGCGGTCGATTATATCAGGTCGCCAGATTTCGGTTTTAAAGCGGGTGTAGGTGTGGTCGTGGTCGAGATAGTGTCCACCAGGGCCAACATCTTCGATCACGTTCAGGGCTTTAGTCTCGTCGGTTACCGGGATGCCCTTGAGGATGCGTTTGACCATCGAGATAATCTCGTTGGAGGCAACCATCATATCGGGCGAACTGGTGAGACCCTGTTCGAGATAGCCTACATCGTGGATCATATTGCCGCCAACTAGCGCTGCGGTGGCAATATTCATGGTGGCTTCCATGGCGGCTTGTTCGTCGAACATTTTCGAATCGGAGCAGCCCGCGGTTTCGTACATCGGCACGCCCAGCCATTTGGTAATTTGGGTGTAGGCCGCGCTGAGCAACGCCATTTCGGGGGAGCCGTAGCAGTACACCGTGGTGCGCATATCCATATTGGACATCAGGCCGCCGATAATCATCGGCGCGCCCGGTTTGCGCAATTGGCTGAGGACGATGCCCAAAAGAGATTCGGTCAGCGCCTGGACGGCAGTTCCGGCCAATGTGGTGGGGGCGGTAGCGCCAGCCAGGGGGCAGGGGGTGTAGACGAAGGGGATTTCATTATCCGTGGCGAAGATCAGCTTTTGGATAACTTCTTCGGAATGACTCAGCGGCGATACTGGCTCGATGTAGAGCGAGAATAGCGGGCCTTTGCGCCATTCGTCTTTGCCGCCCACACGGATATAGGCCATTTCAAGCTGGTCTTTGAGACCTTCGAGATCAACGGCGGTGATGTTGATGGGCTTGGTGGTGCCTTCGAGCATCGCCAGATATTGCCAGCGGTCATAGGTTCCCACGGCTACATCTTGCACGATGCCCAGCGACATGTGAAAGTCAAGATTGGGCAAAGCCTGTGTCAGACGGGCGAAATTCTTCACGTCTTTGTAGGTGGCGCGGCGGCGTTTGCCGGTGTAGGGATCAATCGTAAAGGGGGTGTCAGAACCCGGCCCGAAGGTGATGGCATCTTTATAGAGTTCCATCTTGTATTTGCGGTCGGGGCCGCGGGTAACAACTTTGCCGGGTAAGGTTGCCAGGGCTTTGTCAACCAGCCACGGCGGAATTTTCACCAGTGCGCTATCGTCGGTGCGATCTTCGATGATGGCGCCACCGGAATATGCCAGTTCGATACCCGTTGGTTCGTACACGCGCACGCCGGTTTCATACAGCACTGTTAGAGCTGAGTTGTAAATTGCTTCAATCTCATCTTGTGAGAGCACCTCAAATGTTGGAGTGGCATTCACGAGATAATTAGTTTTCCTTCTTTGCATGATTGGTTCTCCTGTTCTTCCTGAAATCATGATGTTATTCACGAAGTCAGGTTGGGGAAGGTATTTTCTCGTATCGGTTTTTAGCGCATGAATAAATCTTGTGTGACTTCGCCGTTCGGGGGGATGACTACGAAATCGCTGTCGGTCTTGTCGATTGCCATGGCAACCTCAATCAGACGGCGCACGTAGATGTCAGACCCTAGCACTTCCTCGTAGCGGTAGCCCCAGCGTTGGCAGTATTCGGCCACTTCTTGGGCCTGGGGGCGGTACGCTTCCAAATCTTCCTGGTTATGGGTTACGAATACTAGCCGTTCGTAATGCTGATATTGCTGATCCATGATCCATGTGGCATCTTTTTCGCCATACTTTTCTTTGATCTCTTCGTACTCCTGGAGGGGATTGCTGCCAGCTTCTAACCAGCCTTTGGTAAGGTAGTAGGTGCCGGGGGTTGTATCAAATTCCTGAATGTACTTTTTATATGAACCCAGCAAGATAGCAATGCAATCATCAGTACGGGGGATTAGCAGCGTGTGCTGCCGGGCATTTATGCCCTTAAGTCCGTTGCCGCATAGCCCGTAGCCTAAAACAATCAGGCTAGGATGTTCCACCGCGTCAATCGCATCTTGAACTGCCCAGGTGAGCTTGGAGGGCACGCGGTGCAGGCCATAATCCATAAAGGTAACCTGTTCAGCCATATCGGCTGGCATCAATTTCTCCAGCAGCGATTGAAACACCTTGCAAGCAATCACGACGATGGGCAATCCGTTGGATGAAGTCACAAATGCACCGTAAACCTTATGCAGCCCCAACGAGCTGCTTGGCGAGTTCGGCGCCGCCGGGGGCGTTTGAGCCATAGCCATCGGCGCCGATAGTGTCGGCAAATTCTTTGTCAACGGGCGCTCCGCCAACAAAAACTTTGACCGTGTCGCGTAACCCGGCTTCTTCAATCGCCTTAATCGTATGACCCATCGCCCGCATGGTGGTGGTCAGCATGGCCGACATACCCACAATCGCAGGTTGATGTTCTTTGATGGCGTTAATGAAGACATCGGGTTCTACATTGAAGCCAAGATTGACGATTTCGAAACCCGCGCCTTCACACATCATGCTAACCAGGTTTTTGCCAATATCGTGCAAGTCGCCTTTGACGGTTCCCATTACGATTTTGCCCAGCAATTCAGCGCCGCTCTCAACCAGCAGGGGACGCAGGATTAGCATACCGGCGGCCATAGCATCGGCGGACATCAGCACTTCGGGGACGAACATATCGCCGCGCTTGAAACGCACGCCAACTTCATCCATGCCAACAATCAGGCCATTATCCAAAACTTCTTTGGGGGTCAAGCCTTGCTTCAATCCGCGGTTGACAAGTTTGGGTGTCTTGTCGGCATCACCTTCCAAAATGGCGGTGGATAGTTTTTCGTAGATTTCACTCATTTTTTTTCGTTCTCCTGAATGATCCAAATCAGCTATTTTTGACGCGTTCTTCTGCTTCAGACAAAACCTTATCAATCACTTTCTCGGTTTCGGGTTTGATAGGGGAGGGTTTGTGTGTGGCAAGAATATCCTGCACGCGGGCATAGGTACGATCTTTCATCGTCTTTTTACCCTCTTCTTCCCATTCTTCGTAATTGCGGCGATCGCAAATATTGGGATACCAGAACTCGGTCTTGTAGTGGCGGCGGGTGTGCTCTTCACGTAGATAGTGCCCATTGGGGCCGACGTTGTTAATCACATCTACAGCCATGGTGTCTTCGTTGACCTCGATGCCGCGGGTGATTCTTCGGGCGTAGCCAATCGCTTCGTCCATGGCAGTCAACTGGAAGACAGAACCGGTCATCGCGCTTTCGGTGTAGCCCACATCGTGGGTCAGGTCGCCACCGGTTAGCGCAGAGAAATAAACCGAGAGCGAGCCTTCAATAATCGCCTGTTCGTCAAAAGTCTTCGAGTCGGTGCAGCCGCCCGTTTGCCACAGAGGCAGCCCGGCGAAGTGCGCCAGTTCGGTGAGACCAGCCATCATCAACGATAGCTCCGGCGCGCCGTAGGAGAGGATCATCGAACTCATATCCATCACCGAGAAGACGCCGCCCATGATGAAGGGCAAGCCGGGTTGCAAGGCCTGGGCAATCGTCAGGCCCATCCACGATTCAGCCGCGCCCTGAATAATGATGCCCGCTGCGGTTACAGGGGCAGTGCCACCGGCGATGGGGCAGGGGGTGAAGATCAGCGGAATACGATGCTTGGCGGCGAAGATGAGTTTATCCAACGCTTCGCCCGTGCTGACCAACGGAGAAAGGGGTTCACAATAGTGAATATAGTTCGGGCGGCGTTCAAAGGCTTTTTGTCCACCCGCTTCGGCCACGGCAATTTCGTGAATGCCCGCCGAATCGTATTTGTCGTAAGACCAGGCCACAATCGGCTTGCTGGTATTGGGGAACATGCCCGCAAATTCGTACAGCGCGCCGAGATCGTGGTGTACATCGTTGACCGTGCCCAGTGATTCGCAGAAATCGACATTCGGCAGAGCATCAACAACTTTGGCGACATTGGGGACGTCTGATTTAATATAGGGGCGCCGATCCATCGTTTCGACATCGATGAAGTTGGGGCAGGTCGGACCAGGCCCAAAGTGGGCGCGCCCCGGCCCGATGTGGATATTATTCTCGGGGTTGCCATCACGCGAAAAAACGGTGAAGCTGCGCGGGGCCAGTTCCAGCGATTTGCGCACCAAATACGAAGGGATGCGTACCCGGTTGCCATCGACCCAGGCTCCGGCTTTTTTTAGAATCTCCAGAGATTCTTCGTGGTGTACCTCAAGGCCGGTGTATTCGAGTACGTGAAGGACGCCATCATACAGCTCTTGCAATTGGTCATCCGTCAGCATACGAAAACGCACGCCGGAGTTAACAGTATAGTTGCCTCTCATTTTCAAATTGCTCCTTTTGGATTTTGTAAAACCTATGCCACGAATTTCTTGGCAAGTTCAGCGGCTGAGGCGGCATTGGAAGCATAGCCATCGGCGCCGATCTGGTCCGAAAATGCCTGCGTAACCGGCGCACCGCCGATCATGATCTTAACCTTATCGCGCAAACCGGCCTCTTCGAGGGCCTTGATGGTGTGCTCCATGGAGCGCATGGTGGTGGTCAGCAGGGCCGACATGCCAATCACATCCGGTTCAAATTCCTTAACGGCGGCGACAAAGGCATCCGGCTCAATATCCTTGCCAATGTCATGGACATCGAAACCCGCGCCTTCGCACATCATGCCGACCAGGTTCTTGCCGATGTCGTGCAGGTCGCCCTTGACGGTGCCTAGCAATACCTTGCCGACCATCTTGACACCGGATGCAACCAGCATCGGACGGATCAGTTCCATGGATGATTGCATGGCACGCGCTGAGCGCAGCACTTCGGGCACGAACATATTGCCAGCTTTGAACTCAACGCCAACATGATCCATACCGGGCATCAAGCCCTTATCAAGGATGTCTTGTGCGCTGAAATCTTCATCCAGGGCATCTTCTGTCAGATCAACAATATCATCCAGATTGCCTTCAATGACGGCGGTTGAGAGTTCGGATAGTATTTCACTCATTGTTTTATCTTCCTCCAAAATTATTTTGGGTTATTTTTTCCACATCCTGGTGGGGATGTGTTTGATATGCTAAAGGTATTGTTTGATCGTTTGATGGAACTCTTTAATATGCTTTTCCATCCGTAGTCCAGCGCGGTTTGCGTTGCCCGCTTCAATGGCTTCCAAGATTTCAATATGTGCTACAACATCAATATCTTCAGATTGAGCGAAATTGATCGCCAGGTACCATATTCGCAGAGAGAGATTGTAGTAATGTTTCAAGTCTTTTTCCAAAAACTTGTTTTGAGCTGCTTGTCCAATTAAGCTGTGGAAAGCCTCGTCAAGTTGAATTAATTCATTTTTATCTTCCAGACTGGCGAGTTGATACTCCTGCGCAAGTTGTCGCAGTTTTGCAAGTTGATCTGGGGTTATGCGTTTGGTCGCTAGCTGAGCAGCGAGGGACTCAATAACAACGCGTACTTCAAATATCTGGGTGAGATCCGTAACAGTGATGTCGGCTACAAACATACCTCGCCGCGGGGTGACCGTTACTAGATTTTCTGCTTGCAGCCGTTTAATCGCCTCGCGGATTGGTGTTCTGCCCAGATTTAACTCATCGATCAATTGAGCTTCACTGATCACCGAACCCGGAGACATGGCTGTTGTCACGATCTGTTTCTTAATCTGTGTATAGGCTCGCTCAGCGTCGGTTGGTTTCATGCCGCACACTCACTCTCTTTGGGGGCCAATTACTCGGTTTCGGCTTGTGCTTTTTGGCGTACGCGATAGGCTTTAATCCAGTTCATCCCATATTCGTCCCGGCCCATTGAAAGATCGGCTGCCAAAACAGCGATGGCGATTTCTTCTTCCAGCGGGTTCGTGATTGGGCAGGTCAGGCCAGCATGGATAGACATAGCGATGAAGGTCGAGTTGATATGTTTGCGGTCGGGCATCCCAAACGAAATATTGCTGGCGCCCATGGTGATATTGACACCAAACTCCGCCACAATTCTCTCGATGGTTTGCATAGCTAGAAAACCGGCGGTATGATCGGCGCCCATCGTTAGCGCCAAAGGATCAATCACAATATCTTCGGGGCCAATGCCCAGCTTAGCAGCGCGCTCAATAATTTTTGTGGCGACTTTGAGACGATCATCAACTGTGGCGGGGATGCCATCATCGTCCATGCACAACCCGATAACGGCAGCGCCGTATTCTTTGACCAGCGGCAGAATCGCATCCAGTGAGCGTTCTTCGCCATTGACAGAATTGATTAGCGCTTTGCCTTCGTATGTCTTCAGGGCAGCTTCCAACGCCAGAGGGTCGGCGGTATCAATGCACAGCGGCACGTCAACCGTATCCATCACGGTTTGGAGTACCTGTTTGAGCAGTGCCTCTTCGTCTGCCCCGGGTACACCCGCGTTGACATCCAGAATCTTCGCTCCCGCCGCGACCTGGGCCAGTGCATCCTGGCGCACCATATCGAAATCTCCGGCCTGCAAGGCTTTGAGCATTTTTTTGCGTCCGGTGGGATTGATGCGCTCGCCGATGATAACAGTGGCTTTTTCGCGGTTAATTTTAACCGTGACATCTTTGGAAGAAACTACGGTGGTTAGATTATTGCTCATTTCATCACCTCTTTTGCAAAGTTTGAAAATAGATTTTCACGCAAGGCCGCGATATTCAAACGAGTGTTATAAAAACTGACGTTTTCATGGCATAAGGACGTTGCGTTCACTTTAGTATATTACAAATATATCAGTATTGCTAGAGCTTCTGTTGATATTGCGCATTTTGTAATCTTAGATGAGGACATTTGTCTTGTCTTCCATGGCATCTTCAAAGCGGGACGGGAGCACCGCACTGGCATAGGGAGGCAGTGTTGCGCTAGTTACCCAATCGGCGATAAGTTTGCCGGTGATTGGGGCCAGGCCGATGCCCGCGCCTTCGTGTCCGCTGGCAAGGTAGAAACCGGGCGCGTGCTCTGCCGGGCCAATCACCGGCAGGTGATCTGGCGACCAGGGACGCAGGCCAGCATAACTGCGGATTATTGAGCTATACACCAGCCCAGGCAAAAAACGCGCCGCTCGTTGGGCAATTGCTCGTATCACGGCCAGCAAAACCCGGCGGTCAAATCCGGCGAATTCGCGGCTGCTACCCAATAACAAACTTCCCGCTGTGGTCATCTCGGCTGCCAGCGCCACCTGCACATCTTCGGCTGCCGATTGTACGGTGGTAGCATAGCCGCCTTCCAGCAGCGGGTGGTGAATTTTCTTCGGGTGGATATCGCAGACCAGAATATGTCCTTTACGCGGGCGGATGGGAATATCCAAACCAGCCATGCGAGCGATTTCTGCGCTCCAGACGCCCGCGGCGCAAATGATGTGGGGGGCGGCGATACTTCCGCCTGGGGTGATCACACCCGTGATGATTGCTTTGTCTCCGGGTGCGTGCTGCAAATCGAGTACCGGTTCCCCGCGGTGAATCTGCGCCCCGCGGCGTCGGGCGGCAGCCAGCATTGCCAAAGTTGCCCGCCGCGGATCGACCTGTAAGTCATCCGGGAAGAGTATCCCACCGGCTAAATCGGGTGCCAACTCCGGTTCCAGTTCCCGCAGCTCCTTTGGGGTGAGCACTTCGGCGCGTTGACCAGAACCACTCAGGGCCGCGGCTTTCTGTTCGCCCACCTCCATTTGATCGGCTTGTTCAGCCAGAAAAATTGTCCCTGCCTGTTCAAAACCGATTTCGGTCTCTAATTCTTCGGCGAGTTGATGCCATAATTTTTGGCTGGCCAGCCCCAGCGATAGCTCCGCGCCGGGCAATTTATCCCACTGAAGGATCAGACCATCACAGGCGCGCGATGTGCCGCTGGCGGGAAAATCGCGCTCGATGAGATGCACGGCGAGGCCGCGCTCACTGAGATAGTAAGCACAGGCCGCGCCCACGATCCCGCCGCCGATGATAATGGCATCTGCCGTGGTGTTCATGGCTGCGGCTCCTGGGCCAGCGCGCCGAGGGGAATGGGTTTGATGGGTGGGCGCGGGCGAAATTGCCCGGCAGTCTCGATTGGGTTATGCGTTTCGCTGGCAATCAGGCGAGCGAGCAACGGCCCGCAGGTGCGCCCCTGGCACTGACCCTGCCCGGTGTGGGTGCTGTTCTTCAGGCTGCTGAGGTTAAGGTTGCTCTGATGAATGGCCTGACGAATGTCCCCGGCGCGCACTTCCTGGCAGCGGCAGAGGATGGTTTCGTCGTCAGCGAGGGCATTTAGCGCCAGTGGCGGTGCAAATAATGTATTGAGCATGGCGGCAAAGCGGCGCATGGGGCGTAGTTGGCGTTGCAGGGCAGAGATTTGGTCAAAGCGGTGTGTGATTGCCAACGCCGCAATTTGCCCTTCCAGCAGGGCCATGCCCGCGCCGCCAATCCCGGCGGCCTCGCCCACGGCGTAGATACCGGGCTGGCTGGTTTGCAGGTACTCGTCGCGGAAGGGAACCCAACCGCCGCGCTGGGGCTGGTATATTTGTTGGCATCCGGCAAGTTGCCCCAACTCGGTGTTAGGGATCAGGCCAAAGCCCAGGCAAAGTGTGTCAGCCTGGATTTGTTCTTCGCTGCCAGGGATCGGCTTTCCGAAGCGATCCAGCCGGGCAATGGTGATACTTTCGAGTTGACTGTTGCCGCTTGCCCGGATGACGGTTTGCCCAAAGCGATAGGGAATTTTGTGTTGGCGGATTGTCCTGAGATAAGCGGCACCTTCGCCCAGACGCTCGAAATTACCCCATATT
>JACKQG010005780.1_pt1 | contig 13412 bp, 17 predicted proteins | sample 8237621 | NCBI WGS metagenome assembly JACKQG01 (sample SAMN15677084, study PRJNA649215) | marine metagenome | biome: marine; feature: Black Sea; material: saline water; isolation source: suspended particulate matter (SPM) from the Black Sea western gyre | collected 2013-06-09/2013-06-10 | depth...
AACAAAGGGGACGCCGCCTCCTCATTCCTCATACACCAGAAATGAGCATAACTCGTTTATGAAATTTATCCGATCTATTTTCTGCGTGTTTTTCATTCTGTCAACATCAAGCACCGTATTCGGTCATGAAGTGGGAGCCCCTTTTTCCGGTGCCATCAGCGAACCTGTCATTCTTCACCATGCTCATATTGAGGACGAGCAAAGCCTGAATATGGCCTTCCGTAACGACTTCGAGAAAGAAGCGGGTGAGCCCAAACGCTTCGCGTTTGACTCTTCGTTGGAATTAGCCACCTCTTGGGACGATGATTTCAGTTTTGGCTCAGAGATATTCATTCCCTTCTCTGACACAGGCAACGATAACGATCGCTACGCTCTCGGAGACTTGGAAATCTGGCCGATTAAATATGCATTTCTCAACCAGCCTGAAAGAGTCGTGACCGCAGCACTGAGAGTGGGTCTCCCAACCGGAGATAAGAAACGTGGGTTTGGGGAAGGACAAACAAAAATCGGGGCAATGTTATTATTCGATCAAGCTTGGCGAAACTGGTATTTCGGCGCTAATGCCGAATTTGAAACTGTCGTATCGGGGCCCACCGAATCTGAGACAGAGTTTGCCTTTGGGGTGAGCTACTCCTTTATTGAGGGAACCGGCGATGGCATCGCGCCCACCATTCCTAATCAGTCTTTTGTACCCGTTCTTTCACTGGAGATGGTTTCGCAGCATATTTTAAGCGGGCTGGAAAAGGAGAACGATGCCCTCACGATTTTACCCGGCCTGCACATATGGCACCCTGCCAGCGATTGGCTAGTATCTGCCGGCCTTGAATTGCCATTAAGCTCTTACAGAAATAACGACTACACCATGCATTTGAAGCTGAGAAACCACTTCAACTGGGGCGGCTTCCTTTAAATAAAACAGAGCTATTCAGCAAAAGCCCTCCAACAATATGACAGGTCATCTGTATGGAAATGCCTTATACTGTGGGCTTCACACTTTTGATCGAGTCAAACATATCTCTAAATTCACTTTTGGCCATGAGAGGCCTTTAAGGATAAATGAACCATTTTCTCAAGGCGGGCGCATTTCTAATTGCCCTGATACCACTATTATATTTCCCTGATAAAGGCTGGGCCGAACCTATCCCGGTTTTTGTCAGCATCGTGCCACAAAAATATTTTGTCGAACGCATCGGTGGGCAGCAGGTCAAGGTGGAAGTCATGGTGAAGTCTGGCGAAAGCCCGGCGACTTTCAACCCCAACCCGAAAAAGATGAGCCGCCTCTCACAGGCAAAAATATATTTCAGCATCGGCGTGCCGTTTGAAACTATCTGGATTGATCGAATTAAATCTATCCACAAGGCTCTGCAATTCGTTCCCTTGCACGATAAGGTTCATGCTCCACATGTGCATGACTCGCACCACTCTCATAGTGCCGAAGACCCGCATATCTGGACCAGTCCGGAAAAAGTCAAAATCATGGCACAAAAAATCAAGATCGCGCTGACCCAAATCCGGCCAGAAAAAGAAAGCTTCTTTCAAGCAAACCTTCAGTCATTCATCGACGATCTGAATATTCTGGACAAAGATATTCGCGCTATTCTTGCCAAAAACAATAACCGCCGCTTCATGGTTTTTCATCCAGCATGGTCTCACTTTGCCGAAGACTATAGTCTCGAACAAATTTCCATTGAGCAAGACGGCAAAGAACCTGGAGCCCGGTCTCTGCAAAAAACAATTGAGCAAGGCAAAAGGCTTGGGATTAAGGTAATATTTGTGCAGAAACAATTCAGTCTTTCCATCGCAGAAAATATCGCAAAAATGATCGATGCCACCGTTCACGAAATAGACCCACTGGCTGAAGACTACCTGGAAAATATGCGGCGAACAGCCACAGCCATTTCTGGAGCATTGCAGTGACCAACAACTCAGTCATCACAATAAAAGATCTCGACTTCAGTTATGGCGGCCCCAAGATACTTGAGGGTATCGAGATCGATATCCAGCGCAACGAATTCATCGGCATGGTCGGCCCGAACGGGAGCGGCAAAACAACCCTGCTGAAAATCATCATGGGTGTTTTAACTCCCGACAAAGGCACGGTCAAGGTTCTTGGCAACCCCCCTTCTCAATCAGTTCAGGAAATTGGATACATGCCACAGTTCGCATCGTTTTCCAGAGATTTCCCAATCAGCGTGGAAGACACCGTTTTAATGGGCCGCCTCGGTAAAACCTCCAGCATTGGTTTTTTCAACAAAGCCGACAAACGCGCCGCCGAAAAAGCCATGAACGATGTCGAGATTCTCGACCTTAGAAAAAGAGTGATCGGTTCTCTCTCCGGCGGACAACTGCAAAGAGTTCTGATTGCCAGGGCGCTCACCTGCGAACCACAAATCATGATCCTCGACGAGCCGACGGCCAATGTCGATATGAAAATTGAAAAAGATATCTTTGATCTGCTCAAGCAATTGAATGAGCGAATCACCATCATCGTAGTGACCCACGACATCGGCTTTATTTCGCAATACATTCACCGGGTAGCCTGCATCAACCGGACTCTCATCTGCCACCCCACTTCAGAGCTGACAGGTGAAACGATTGAAAATATGTATGGCAGCCACATGCATATGGTGCATCACCACCATGATGATGAAACAAAACAACCATGAATAGCTTTATCGATGCAATTTCATCCCAGGCATTTATGCAAAACGCTATTATTGGCGGAATTCTCGCCAGTGTCGCCTGTGGTGTCGTGGGTTCATATGTCGTAGTTAAGCGCATCGGCTATCTGGCAGGCGGCATCGCCCACTCGGTTTTAGGCGGAATGGGTATCGCCTATTACCTGGGTCGGCCTCCCATCGAAGGCGCTCTGGTCGCGGCTCTGTTTTTCGCCGTGATTCTCGGCTGGGTGAGCCTCAAAATGCACCAGCAGGAAGACACTGTCATCGGCGCACTGTGGGCAGGGGGCATGGCGGTTGGAATATTATTCATCTCCCAAACTCCCGGCTACAGTGTAGATCTCATGAGTTTTTTGTTCGGCAATATTTTGATGATTTCATCCGATGACCTGCTCTGGATCGCCGGATTGGATGTCCTCATCCTGCTCATCGTTTTTCTATTCTATAAACAATTTCTGGCACTATCATTCGATGAAGAGTTCGCCCGTTTGCGCGGCATTCCGGTCGAGCGATTTTATTTACTCTTTCTCACTCTTGTGGCCTTGACCGTTGTCATATTGATCCAAATTGTCGGTCTCATTTTAGTGATCGCATTGCTAACTCTGCCAGCAGCGGTCTCCGGGCATTATGTGCGTTCGCTGAACCTGATGATGGTGCTGGCTACGGTTCTTGGAGTATTTTTCACCACAGGGGGGCTGGCATTATCGTATCAACCCGACTTGCCACCCGGCCCCACCATCATTCTGCTAGCAGGAGCAATTTACCTATTGTCTCTGATCATCACCCGGTTCTGGAAAAGAGCATGAGTGACTGCTGTTCCGAAATAGACGAGGAACTGGCGCACGGCCCCAAACGCAGGGTTCTCTGGATCGTTCTGGTTCTCAACCTCATCATGTTTTTTGTCGAAGGCATTGCCGGATGGCTGGCACAATCCAACGCATTAATGGCGGATGCCCTCGACATGCTGGGCGATGCGGCGGTATACGGGTTTTCTCTTTTCGTGATACAACTTGCCCCGGTCTGGAGAACCCGTTCGGGGATTCTTAAAGCAAGCATCATGAGCCTTTTCGCATTTGGCATATTGGGTTCCGCGCTATACCGAGTTTACCACCAGGCCGTTCCCATAGCCTCAACCATGGGTATCGTTGGCGCATTGGCACTGGCGATTAACCTGCTCTGCGCTTATTTACTTCTGCGATTCAGAAATGACGATATCAATATGCGGTCGGCCTGGTTATGTTCGCGTAACGATGTATTGGCGAACCTGGGTGTTTTGGCCGCCGCCTGGGGTGTGGCCTGGACTGGCTCTCACTGGCCTGACCTGGCTGTTGGGGTTGTCATCGCAGGGTTGATCCTGCAATCCTCATTAGGTATTTTCAAAGATGCACGGTTGGAATTAAAGGAAAACGGTCAGCCGTAAGGTTCAACCAGCTGACGCGATCTACCCTAAAGGAGTTTTCTTTCATCTTCAGGAGGTTCTCATGAATCAACAAATTATCGTCTGGGTTTTTGTTACTGTCATGTTTTCGGCACTAAGCACAGGGTGCACAACCGGGCCGGAAATACAATCAAGCTCGGACAAAAATCACGAAAGTGAAGATAAAAAACTCGAAGAATCGGGGTATTATTGACCTAGGCAAGAGTGCCGAGTCGTTCTGTCAGGGAATGTTTTTGGTGGTGAGCGAGGTAGAGCAGGCCATCGGACAAAGAATAGTTGTGCGGAAAGGTCATCACTTCACGACCTAGTTTTTCGATCAACTGCTGATACAGTTCATTCGTTTCTTCGGCGTTCATTCCTATTGTTGTTTCATAGGAGTAGCCCAGGCTCAAGTCATGCTCCGGCGGGGTATACAGTTTTGTGATACCCCATTCCATTGGGTTATTTTCAATCGGCGCCCCGCGCTCCAGATCGAACTGGGAGAGGATGGCAGAAAAACCAGGCGAGTCCAGCAAACGCTGGTTGTTGAGCACAAAATTGATTGAGTCCATCACCTCTTCACGGGTTTCTGTCGGGAAACCGCAAATCAGGTAAAAGTGCATGGCGATGCCTAACTGCATACACCGTTCTGAGGTTTCATCGACCCAACTCAGCTCAACACCTTTTTTCATGGAATCCAGAACCCTCTGGTTGTAGGACTCCAGTCCAAAAATCAGTTTGCGACAACCGGATTTATATAACAGATCCATACGGTCGTCTTTGAGCAGGCTCTTCTCGAACTTGAGTTCACCTGTCCATTGCACATCTACCTTTTGTTCGATGATCTTGGCGGCAAAGGTTCTGAGAAAATTGATCGGCAAAGCTTCATCGGTGAAAAAGAAATTATTGCAATTATATTTTTCCTGCAAGGTTTTAAAATCGTTCACCACATTCTCGGCGTACCGCACATGGAAAGTCATGTGATCGAACGGAATGGAACAGAATGCGCATTGCTCCCAGTAACAACCACGAGAACCCATCACCGGCAACACCCTTTCGGGTGAGAGATATAGGTCTAACGGCAATCCATCAAAATCTGGGGTTGGCAAAGCATTCAACTCTTCCTTGGCGAAAGGCCGGTTCACTTTTACCTCACCGTCCTGACGATAGACCAGGTTGGGGACTTTACTGAGATCACCATCACCACGAAGGTGCTGAACCAGTTTGAGGAGAGGTGTCTCGCCCTCATGCACAACAAAGCTATCGACAAAATTAAAAAGGTGCGATCCCTGATTTTCCAAACGATCCACCAGTTTGGTGAACACGCTTCCACCTACAGTGATATGAATTTCCGGGCGATGCTGTTTGACCAGATAGGCTAAAGTCAGGCCGGAAATGATTTGCTCCACCGAAGTGATGGAGATGCCGAGAATGTCGATGTCCTCTTCCAGAATTCCCGGCAAATACCATTGCTGATATAAATCGTAAAAGAAATTTTCTTCCGGGTGTGCGAAGGAGTCGATCACCTCTTGCGATGAGTAGGGCGAAAACCGCATCTGACTACCAATGACGGTCAACTGCGATGGGTAGTAAGGTGCGAGAATATTATCCAGCCAGACATCCATGATCTTGAGATTTTCCATATACTGGTCAATCTCATAAAACTCAGGGCTACGTTGCGAAGCCACAGCAGAGTCGATCTGGTCTTTCAGGGCCATGACGATCTCTTCCGCTTCACGGAGTTTGTTAAACTTTTCCGCCTCCTGTTGCGTCAAGCGAGGTTTGGAACTCAACTCGTTCAACTCACGGATGATGCGTTCGTAGAGCGGCTTGGTTTTCTCCCAGGTGCAAAGGTCATTGAGTAACTCAATTGCCAGATCACGTTGAACAACATCGTGCACTCCATGCATATTGAGAAACGCCTTGAGGCTGGGTAAACTCAGATAAGGCTGTGATGGATGCCAGGATGTCGGAAAAACCAGATATATCATTGCAATAGACGTCTAATAATAAAGTTGTGAATCACCCCAGCCCCTCATCAAGCCGAGACAACTCTTTGTCCGCCAAACAAAGCGATTGCTCGTTGGCCCCACGCCTAGTGGGGTTTGGGAGCCATGAAGACCAGGAGAACCAGTTTAGCATCGGTGTGGTTCACAACACCATGATCCTGCCCCGATGGAGCCATGGTGATTTCGTGTTGCGAAAGCACTTTCTCTTCCGTGCCGACCGTCACCTTGCCCTGCCCTTCGAGTACATAATAAACCTTGTCCGACCCCTCATGCGAGTGAACTTTCTGGGACTGACCGGGCTCAAGACAGTATATATCACAAAAGAAATGATCCGTATCAAACAGGCTGACTTTTTTCATCTTTTCCGGGTTGAACGCAACCGCATCCCGAACATTGATCACTTTCATTGTCATATCGCTAAATTCCATTTAAAGAGCTTGTTGAACCCGACCCAAGGTTTTCGGCACAAGACCGGTTCTGATGAACAAAAAACCTTAAGCTTTCATAGGGTTAGAAATAATATCATAGAAGGTGGGACAGGCCAAAATAAATAGGTTCAGCAAGGTTTGACCAACCCTATTTTATTGACATCGCCACTACGATCCACTATTTTGAAAGCCATCCAAGCATTGGGATGCACACAGGAAACAGTCCACGCATTCCTGCAGACACTAAGAGTATTCAAATTCGGGGCGTAGCGCAGCCTGGTTAGCGTACTTGACTGGGGGTCAAGGGGTCGGAGGTTCAAATCCTCTCGTCCCGATTATTTAAAACAAAGGGTTAACCGGAAACGGTTAGCCCTTTGTTGCTTTAGGGGAGCAGTCAGAAGAAAGACCGAAAAATTAAAATGGCAGAAGGCCCAGACAATCCAAACTCCAAAAGATACAAAACCGAATTTATAGTCATTGTTGTGCTGATGGTTATTGTTGCGGCCTTTATTGTAGTTTTGCTAGTGCCACAGTTCTAAAGAGAAATCGCGAATCAGCTTTTGAGTCGTTTGAGTCGCCTCCAGAGATAGAAACCACCTCCCGCCAACAGTAGAAAAATATAGACCCCGTATTCGATGACCAACTGGTAGATGTAGCTCTTAATGGCCCATACAATGAACGGCCATATTAAATACAGAAAACCTGCAAGACCGCAGAGCAGATGAAAAGTTTTAAGATTCAAAATATTATGTGTCCCCCCGATATAAATCCAACTTCCTTTTAAGCCTGCTTATTATTGGGAAAAGCAGCAATGCCAAAATAGCGACAGGAAACCTGTATTTACTGAAAAATCCTTCTTCCACATGCACACCCGATAAAGACTCAATCACATCTGGCAAATACTCAGCCGTAGAATGGATGATGGCGTAAGATAAAACCAACGATAAAATTATGACAATATTTTTATTGATAAAATTCATTTTAGGGGCCTTCTCACCTCTTATCTATACTGCCAGACAATGGTAGTTTCTTTTCAAAGCTTCGACTTTTCATTTCGACCATGATCCCGCCTATGCAGAAATCAATCCATTTCAAATCATTGGCTCTTGTCGTTGAATCTGCATCTTTACTGGACAAGCGCAATTCGTTCAAGTCACTCAATAACCGATCCAACTCAGGGTCGAGCTTATTATGAGGACTATAATTGTCCCCATTACATAAATCCTCTAGTTTTACATTGCCCGGATTCTTAACCGCCGCATAGGAAAGTACCACCGTAATAAAGACCAGCAACCATAGAAATATCCCCACAAATTTTACGATTCTGTTCATTTATTTAAGGCAATCGATATCAGGGCCGCTTCCAACCCACCAATATCGCCTTGAGCTTTTGCTCCCAAGTCTCCATGGCCTGGCGTATCTCCGCATCATGGGTGTTGGTCGATGTTGCCTGGTTCATGACCTTTGTTACTTTGATTTCATCCACTCCTGCATCCGCCATCTGGAAGGCCACTGTTCTCCTTAAATCGTTGGGAACAAATTGACCCACCCTGAAAAAGTCACCGTAGGCAGAATTTTGTTTAGACAGGCTTTTATTTTCAGAATTGTTTCTAATCGCCAAGCTCACAGCTCTGGGGGCTATATGTTTATCTTTACCGGAAGGGAACACCCAGCCATGCTTTTTAGTCTGCCCTAAAATAGCAATCGCCATTGGCGTTAAAAAGACTTGATGGCTTTTCTTATTTTTGGTTCTCGTACCGGGAATCGTCCACCACTTCTCGCGCAAATTGAATTCTTCCCATTTAGCCCCGGCCACTTCCCCATTACGTTGACCGGTCACTAGCAAGAATTTTAAAATCGACCTCATCGCCCCAGGCATTTTCGCATTTTCCAGGCCAAACCAGATTTTTCTTATTTCATCGGCTTTAAAAATTCTTTCTTTCGGAGCATCATCGATCTTCATATCGGAGCATGGGTTGGCCTCTAAAATGCTTTCACTTACAGCAAAAGCAAACATTGACTGCAAAACTTTAAGAGTTTTATTTGCCACCCCACCCGATGCGCCAATGCGATCCAGCAATTTAACCACATCCTTTTTTGTAATATCCGCCGTTGGCAAATATTTCCACTTAGGAAGAACATTTTTGTTCAGCATTCGCAAATCTTCATGCCATGACATCTTTTTAGGCTTGGCGTAGGACTCGATATACTGATCAATCAGCCCCTTGACGGTGCTGGTATCTCTTGTCTGGCCTTTCGTTGATGCGTCCACCACCACCCTCAATGTTATTATCCACAGAATAAGTTACTTATGGGTTCATACTAAATGATATATACCGCAGGGGCAAGAAACCGCAGGACCCTAAATATTTCAGCATGATAAAATCATGGTAAATGCACGGTAAATCCGTAGCCTTTTTTTTATTTGTCCCGGCCTTATGTTAAGATGAACCTTTCTGCATACAACTAAAGAAACGAGAGGAAATCCATGAAAGTCAAAGAACTGATGTCCACCAAGTTGACCACTGTCAGCCCCAACGATAAGTTGGATCGTGTATTTTTTCTCTATAATTTCGAGAACTTTCGTCATTTGCCAGTGGTGGATAAAAACAAGTTGGTTGGCATCCTCTCAGACCGGGACCTGAAAAAAATTCTTGGTCCCAAAAAAACCATTGTTGAAAATCCAGATGGCACCACTGTCCAGCTTTCTACACGCCGGGTTAAAAATATCATGAAACGTGGTGTCATGACTATCGAGCCGGAACAACGAGCCGCCGATGCCGCCGCGATTATGGCTAAAAATAAAATTGGAGCTTTGCCAGTCGTCCATAAAGACAAACTGGTCGGCATCATTACCGCTACTGATATTCTCAAAGCCTTTGTGAAACTCAGAAACGATCTGGATAAAATCTGAAAGGATTATTTTCATGAAAAACTGGTTCATGCTGTCACTCATCGGACTCGACCAGCCCAGCATTGTAGCTCGCCTGAGTGCAGGGCTTTGCAAAAACAACTGCAACCTGGGCGACTCTTCCATGGTCCGCCTGGGGAAGTATTTCACAATCATGCTGATGGTCGAACATGACGCGGGAAAAGACTCGCTGGAATCCATCATCGCTTCCATTTGCGACCCCCTGCAACTCAACGCTCACTTAGTACCACTGGAAGATGATAACACTCAGCACCATTGTGAACCCGATGTAAGAATCAGCCTGTTCGCTGGAGATCGTATGGGAATTGTCGAAGATGCCACCACACCACTGGCCCAGGCCGGTTTGAACATCCTTCACCTCGAATCTAATATTGGGGATGCTGACGAGCCCGGCACCTACTACATCCATCTCGAAGGCACTGTCTCAAAAGGGCTGGGCGCAATCTATGAAGTTCTGGAATCACTGGAAAAAGAAAAGGGCATCAAGTCGCAATTGATTCCCATCAACGCTCAGATCACTTGATGTATTGAGGGGTACGGTGTAATTAAACCAGGGTATCGGCACCGCCACCGATAACAAGCTTCCCGTCTTCTTCGAGTTTCTTACAAACTGCAATAACTTTCTGCTGGGCTTTTTCCACTTCACTGATTTTCGTCGGCCCGAGTGATTCAAGATCTTCCTTCAACATCAACGCCGCACGTTCCGACATATTGGTGAACAGTTTTTCTTTCAACTCATCGGTAGCCGTTTTCAAGCCAATCAACAGATCTTCCTGACTGATCTCTTTCATGATGAGTTGGATGCCATTGTCATCAATTTTCAGAATATCTTCGAAGGTGAAACGCAGGTTGCGAATTTCATTAGCAAGGTCTGGGTCCACTTCATCCATAGCTGTCAAAATGGAGGTTTCAGTCGTCCGGTCTAAAGACCCCATGACTTCTGCGGCAATTTCAACACCGCCCAGTTTATTACCCGAAACCGCACCCGATGTCCGGAACTCCGTCTGCAACGCTTCATCCAGCTCACGGATAACACTCGGCGCAACCCGCTCCAGCGTCGCCAGACGATGCATGATCTCCATCCGGTTTTCTTCCGGCAATTCACGAATCGTCAAACTGGCAACCGGTGGTTCCAGATGTGCCAATATAATCGCCGCAGTTTGAGGATGCTCGTTAACAATGAACGAAGAAATAACCTTGGGGTCCAGCATGCGAACCGTTTCCAGTCCGCCGCCCATTTCCTCACCCGGCGTGGTGATATTGTTCAAAATCTCTGTTGCCTTGGCAGGGTCGAGAGCCTGCATGAGAGCCGTTTTCAGGAAGTCCATCCCGGCAATACCCAGCCCACCCGTTCCAGACTCCACCATCTCATAAAATTCTTTATTGATACCATCCATGACACTCATATCCACATCACCCAGAGCAGACATGTAGTTACCAATATTCTGAATTTCACGCTCGTCCAGATTAGCCAGAACCTGAGCAGCAATATCCTCCCCCAGGGTCATCAGTAATACTGCGGCTTTTTCTGGACCAGAATAATTTCTCGACATAACCTATTGATTCTTAAAGGATGAATTAAACCTAATCCCTACAATATTACTCCGACAAACTGGCTTGTCAAGCCCAAACACCAATAAAAACCGCAAGAAAATGCGAATTGTTCCTTGGGGTGTTTAACCGTATAATTCGGCCTGTGCGGAGAGAATCTTTAATGCAAACCCCATTAATATGAATTTGAAAATTGCAGACTTTTTTATCGGCGCATTTTCTGGCGCTCTGGTGGCTGGGGTGGTGTCTTATATCTCCCCTCCTTTCATGCCCATGCTTGTCGGTGGGTTGATCGGGATGGTCCTCATCCTGCCACTTAAAATTGCCCTCATGCCGTTTTTCGGCGCGTTTGAAGTGATGATTCCACTCGCCATCATAGGAATGACAGTGGGCATGGGCGCAGGCATGCTATCTACCCTGGACGTCAACAATATCGTCATCGCCTCCGGCGCATTGACCGGGCTCCTCGTTGCCACAATCATCCATTTCTCCAACAAACGCTATACAGCAGAATGAGCAAACGATCTTATGATGGCGTCGCCAAGGTGTTCGACTATTTTGCCGTTGGCGATATGCGCCGGTGGGGGCCCAGCCAACGCACCCTGTTCAAAAACCTCAAAGGCCGCATACTCTATATAGGCATAGGAACCGGGCAGGAGATTGTCAACTTTCCATCCGGACTAAACATCACCGCCGCAGACCTGAGCTTTGAAATGCTCAAACGCTCGCACAAGCGTGTCGCGAACTACAAGGGGACCATCAATAGATGCCAGATGGATGCAGAAACCACCGCGTTTGCCGACAACACTTTCGATACCGTGGTGACAGTTTGCGTCCTGTGCACCGTGAAGCAACCCATGAACTGTTTGCAGGAAATAAAACGCGTGCTGAAACCCGGCGGCGAACTGGTGATGTTTGAACATGTGCTGAGTAAAAATCCGGTTTACGCATTGCCACTGAAAATGATGTCATATATAACCGAATATTTACAAGGCACCTACCTCGACCGCAACACCGTCGCCAATGTCGAGAAGGCAGGCTTCAAAATTCACTCGCATAAAAATGTTTATCTCGATATCGTTAAGGCACTGGTTGCAAGGGCGGATTAAAGCAACCCCCTCAATCCCCCTTATCAGGGGGAGGTTATAAAGTTCCCCCCTGACAAGGGGGGCCAGGGGGGTTAAACATTCCTGATTAGAAAAAAACTATGATACTAGGTCTAGAAGACATTCCCGGCGGCACACCCTTTGTTGCATTCCTCATCTGGCTGGCATTGTCAGGCTTGTATTATCTGGTCTGCTATTTAGCCGTGCTCACTGTGCTCGATGACCAGACCCAAAACAGCCTGCTGAAAATCCCCCTCATGCTCGCCGCCGCCATTCCATCAGCAGGGCTGATGGCGGTGTTCCACTACAAACCCTTCGCACTCGGCGCACTGATGTGCGTGATGAACTTCTACCGCATCCGCAGCATGCAGACTTCAGAAAAATGGCAAGACGTTAAAATAAACCCCACCCTCTTCTACGTCGCCAGCTACGCCTATATCTTTGCACTGGTAGCATTAGCCGTATACTTCCCCACTTTGGACATAGATGGTGTGAATTAACCGTCGCTCGGCGTACCCCTGCGGGGCATGAAATCTTTGGAAGGGGATATCACACGGGCCAACTAAAAACACTCCCCAATTAAACGCTCGTCTTTGCGAGGATACTCCAATGGACCCCCTTCTACGAAGGGGGCTGGGGGGATTTGCTTTCAGGGCCAAAACCCCCATTTAAAGCCTTAAAACCCCATAAACTGCCCCCCGGCCCACCGAAATCATCCTGTAACCCACTGTTTTTTAATTAGTTATTGACATCCCCACCAGCCAGCATTATATTAACCACATATAACTATTTGTTTTATATAGGGTTAAAGATGATTCTCCACGTATTTGAATGTTCCGAATGTCAGCATCAACAAAAGCACGTCACCTCAACCCCCACTCCCCTGGGGCTTGCCTATATGTCGGAGTGCACATCATGTAAGGAAATGCGGACGTTTGCTTTTGTCCGTGAGGGCAACAGAAAAGAAGACTGGTATTCAAACACCCTGCTGCAAGTTAAGCGGAAAAAAGACAAAAACCCATCCAATAAATCCAGAAGGAAGGATGATGGAATAGATAAGGTGGCAATGTGACTACTAGGCGTAGGGCCAACGAAACAACCACTCGGCGTGGGGCCAACGAAACAACCACTCGGCGTGGGGCCAACAAAAATAACACTCCCTCCACTGCCCGTCTTTGCGAGGAGGCTTTAGCCGACGCGGCCGTGATATCCCCAACATTAGCTCTCGTGCCCCAAAGCAACTGTGTTAAATGTCAAGCATTGGAGATGAGATTTTCATTCCAGAGTGTTT
>JACKQG010005781.1_pt1 | contig 13411 bp, 2 predicted proteins | sample 8237621 | NCBI WGS metagenome assembly JACKQG01 (sample SAMN15677084, study PRJNA649215) | marine metagenome | biome: marine; feature: Black Sea; material: saline water; isolation source: suspended particulate matter (SPM) from the Black Sea western gyre | collected 2013-06-09/2013-06-10 | depth...
GAATTGTGAAGCGAAAAAATTTGAAAGCAATAATTAACCAAGAGGTTTAATATGAAACACACACACATAACCATAGCGATATCGTTCTCACTCTGCTTGTTCGCAGGTTCCGGTATATTTGCTCAAGGAAGGTGTGAACCGACCTATAACATTCCCCAAGCGGTAAGAACATATTCGCCTGTGGAATCGGTGCAGAGTAATAATTATAACGCAATGTTGACCGTAGGACAGTCCTTTATAAGTTCTGCGACTGATTATTACAACCACAGTATCGCCATGGGTTATTGGGCTCCCTATTTGGCAGAACCGCGTCCGCCTGTAGTGCAAGCATCGGATGGTGATTATCAGGATGTGATTGTGGTAGAATGGTTTGTAGAAGGTGACCGTACAGGTCCCCCCGTTACCAGCGATATGGTTACCGTTTTTCGAAACGATTATGTATTGACACAAACGCCTTTGAGCCAAACGCAATATTTGGATTACAATGTATTTCCCGGTGAATACTATACCTACGGCATTACGATAAGTAATGATATGGGTGAAAGCCACCGAGCAGATAATGTTGGCTTTTTAAATGCCAACGGTGTGATTACCGGTTCGGTAGCAACACCCAGCGGGAATCCTGTAATTGACACCAAAATCAAGCTGATTCCAAACATGGGAAGATCGGCAAAATTCAACGGAAATAATTATATCTATTACTTTGATGAAAGCACATCCGCCAACCGGCTTTTTGGCGGGCTTGCCGGCGATTACAGTATCGAAACGTGGTTCCGTTCTGTGCATACGGAGCAGCAAACAATTTTTTCAGCGGTGGATTCTGCCACGGCAAACCATTATGTATTAATCGAACTCACCGAAGAAGGCAAAGTCCGCTGGCAGCATAGTGCTGTGGCGGGTGGAGACGGCACAGAATTGGTATCGGTAGATCCTTATACCCAAACGGGAGATGAATCCGTTTGGCATCATTTGGCTCTTGTTTACGATAGCGGAGATATGACCATGTATGTAGATGGGGCGCTTATCAGGCACACCATCGGTGGAGATGCCATAAATGATAATGCAGAAATTATTTTGGGTAAACGCAGTCCAATTTCTCCCCATTTATATTTGACCGGTCGTTTGGATGATTTTCGTATCTGGAGTACTCCGCGGGCATGGGCAGACATCCGTAAATATATGGATTTGACCTTATCCGGCGAAGAATACGGATTGGCAGCCTATTGGAAATTTGATGAAGCCGAAGGTGAAACCATTTTTGATATGACAGATGGTGATATTGACGGAAACATCTGCGGGATTGAACACGATGCCTTAACGGCACCCGTTTTTGTTGGTGCACTGACGGATACGATGGGAAATTATATCATCCGCGGGATTTACTACGGAAGCGGAACGACCTTTGCTGCCTCACCGTCCAAAGAAACCTCCATCGGACGTTCCATTATTTTTGACGGTGAAGATGATTACGTCAATTTTCAGGCGCAGCGCGTAGATGTAACCACAAACTACACTATGGAAGGGTGGTTCAAAACTGCGGCGCAAATGGAGCAAACCATGTTTGCTGCTGTAGATCCCGGCGATGGTAATCATAGATTTTCTATCCGGTTGACTGAAAGCGGTGAGGTTGAATTCCGTCATTTTGAGTCAAACATCATTTCATCGGAGAGTTATAACAATGAATTGTGGCATCATGTTGCAGTAAGTTTTGACAGTTCTAACGCTTCTCTTATTTTATATGTAGATGGCGAGAATATTGGGGAATCTTCTTCTTCGGAAGCCTTTCCTACTATGTCAGAAATTGTTATTGGCAGGGAAGCACCTGATTCATCGGCAAATTATTTTGACGGATGGTTAGATGAGTTCCGTCTTTGGGATTTAACTCGTACGGCGGAACAAGTTACCGGTACGATGAACCAATCGTTGGAAGGTGATAATTACGGGTTAGCAAATTATTGGCGGATGAACGACGGTGTGGATGTTTTAGTAACCGATGCGACGGAAAATTTGGTTACCGGAACCATCCAGGGTAGTGAGGGAGTATGGACCGAAGATATTCCACTCAATGAGGTCTATCATCACTTTTATGAACCGGAGAGTCGTAATGTAACGCTGAATAATTCCAACACATCCGTTGATTTGGTTAACTTTACTGATGAATCGCTAATCCCCATAAGCGGGTATGTCCGTTATGAGAATACGGCTTGTTTCCAGGATGGCGTGGAAATACTATTGAATGGCGAATCATTCATTCCACCGATTTGGACTGATTCAGATGGAAAATTCATCCTAGAAATTGAACCGGGAAGCCGCAATAATATTCTTACCCCTATATTTGAGGATCATGAATTCTTACCGCCGTTGGTTGAATTACCGATGATTGTGCAGCCAATCGCCGGCATATTCTTTGACGATAAAACGACATACAAAGTGGATGGTTATGTGGCGGGTGGATCGTGCAAATTTCCCATTACGCCAAGTCAAGGGCAAATAGAAGTTACGTTTTCCGCTGTGAATGGCTGTATAGAACGAACAGTGATTCCGAACGAAGAAACAGGAATGTACGAATCTCCGGATTTACCGCCGTTGGTTTATAATCTCACGGTGAATCATCCTGACCCGAACATAGATGAATTTTTTGTGGGAGATACGCTTTCTTTGGCAGACAGCGACCGTGAAAGAGATTTTATCTACCGTGCACCGCCCATGGTTGAGTTTACGGAGTTGCCGGCATCAGAATATGCAACGGAAGAATTCCCCCTGATATTAATACAGCGGGAAGATTACCAGGCGGCTTTTGAAGTGTTTGAACCTTATGGGGAAAATCGCTGCCTGATACAGAATTTTGAACTACAGGTATTTGATAATATTTCGGATACAAGCTATGCTGTACAGTTGGCAGGAGAAGGGACTCCTCATATTCAGTTTACAGGCAGAGCGGTGAATTTATTGTCCGGCGGAGAACATCCGTACCAGAATAATTTACAAATTGTCGTGATGGATTCACTTGGACGATCCGCCACTACCAATCTATGGGCTTTTATTGAAGGAGACCAGACGATACCCGGTGTGAATTTTTCCACAACCACTTCCAAAATGCCGTGGTATGTGCTTCGGGTACCTCCTGGTGATGGTAGTACTACTTATATGACATCGGATCAGACTATCTGTTATACTAAAACTATTTCTAACTCAAGTGAAGAAACAACTAGCTATAATAATACTATTCACGCTGGGAACCGAACACAGATTGTTGCCACTGCCGGTATGGGTGTACAAGTGGGTACCATAACAGAGACTGGAATTACAATTGATATTAGTGGTAATTTTACAAACACTGAAGTTACATCTGAAATTAATGAAACCACTAATTGTTTGACCACTTCAGAAACATATTCCACTTCAGGGGATGGAATAACCGGAGATGATGCTACGGTATTTATTGGTGGCGGTAATACTGTTGATATGGGGTTGGCACATTACATAAAATATGACATAACAACCTCCACAGTCAAAATTGACACCATAATCACATTAAATACCACAGGAGTAACTTCTTCTTACATTCACAGCAAGTATTATATTGAAAATGTTTTAATGCCGGATCTGTGGGCAATATACATCATTAATGATGACACGGATGCCTTGGCTGACTACAATTACTGGCAGGGAATTCTTGACCAAGATTTTGTTGCAATAGAGACTGCAGTTCAAAATGATTCATTAATGATTGGACCCGGCGGAGAAGCAACAAATAATATTTCCTTTGATGCCGGAGCAAGTCTTGATTATAGCTATATGACTGAAGCAACAAGTTCAAACTCTGAATCGATTGCCATTTCAGGTACAGAAGAATGGTTATTTGAAGAAGGTTTTGATTTATTAGGTGCTGGCTGGGATTTTAGTCAAAGTTTTGTAAATACTGAATCGAATGATAACACAACAGTTAATGATACAACAAAAACCAAAATAATTGGCTTCGTTCTGGATGATGATGACCCTGGAGATGGCTTTGCGTTTACAGTAAAAAGTGACCCATTGTGGGGAATGCCGGTATTTGAACTCATCGGCGGACAATCAAGCTGCCCGTGGGAAGAAGGAACGGTGAAGCGTCAGTTAGCCTCCATATCTTCAACGGAGAATTTAATTGTGGATGTTCCTCCGGATGAACCGGCTCTGTTTACTCTTTTGTTAGGAAATTCCAGTGAGACCGGTGAAACACAAGCCTATAGTTTATCGGTGTTGAGTGAAACAAACCCTGATGGAGCGTTTCTAACCGCTTCCGGAGGTGGTTTAGCCGGTGGAGTTGATTATGAGATTGAAGCCGGAACTCAAATTGAAGTAACTGCATCTGTTTATCGGGGTCCGGAAGAATATAACTATGATGGAATCACACTCCAGTTTGCCCCGCCCTGCGAAGATGAAATTGCCGGAGCAATAGGATCAGGTACCGAACCGCAAAATGCTTCATTTATAGAGCTATCCGTTCATTTCCAGGAGCCGTGTTCAGAATCGAACATCACTTCACCGGAAGACGGCTGGCTGTTAGACAGTTCACATGGTAGTGATACACTTTGGGTAACAGTAAACGGTTACACATTCCCGCCGGATTCTTTCACAACGAATATTGATTTACAATATCGTTCTGCAAACGGAGGAGATTGGTTTACAGCGTATTCGGTTTCTACAGATTCCCTCATAGAGGATTATGTGCTCATGCCGTTTAACATTAGTCCTTCGATCATTATTGATGGGGAGTATGAACTTCGGTCACAAGCGCAGTGTACGGGAGGAAAATATCCGGGCACATCGTTAGTGTCGAGCGGTTTAATAGACCGATCCCCACCCATGGTATTGGGGCTACCGGAACCGGTGAATGGTATTTTAGGTCCGGATGATCTAATCCGTGTTACATTGAATGAAGATGTAGCGTGTGGAGAGATCAGCCCGGGAGCCGGGGATATTATGCTGTTTAATACAGTGACAGGAAACGCGATGGATTACACCTACACCTGCGGATATAACATGATAACCTTTGAACCGAATGTTCAGAACATGTTCATTGAGAATCAGATCTTTCGCGCAGAGATCCATAATTTGCAGGATAGTTACGGGAATACGCGGGCTGCGGATGAACCGATTGTCTGGGAGTTTTATGTAAACCGTAATCCGATTGAATGGACGGGGACGAATATTGATAATGCGGTGATGTATGTGGATGAAGAATATTCCACGACCCGGCAGCTTGAGAATAATGGTGGAAGCAACCGAAGTTGGACAATGATTGGCGGACGTGAAGGTGCTATCGCCAGCGGTGAACCGCTTGATTTACCTTCGTGGCTCAACATAGCGCCGACCGAAGGCACATTAACTCCGGGGTCTGCTCAAGATATTTCAATATCACTTGTGGAAGGATTGAATTTCGGTGAATACTCCACGACGCTCTACGCCGCCGGAACCATGGGCGATGAGCCACTGATTGTGGATATCCGAAAGCTCTGCTACGAACCGCAATGGGCTGTGGATGCGACGGATTTTCAGTATTCAATGAATATTACGGCCAATCTCCTCACCGACGGTGAACTGTCAGAAGATGTCTATGACCAAATCGGTGTCTTTGTCGGAGATGAATTGCGTGGTGTAGCGAACGTAACATTTGTTGAAGGTCTGTCTGATTTGCCAAATATGCATCCGTATGAGATATTTTTAACGGTATATAGTAATAATCCTAGCGGAGAGGAATTGGAATTCCGCGTTTGGGATGCAACGGAATGTCATGAACTGGGCTGGATAGACGAGGATTATGTTTTTGAAGCCAATTCGGCACATGGAACCCCCACAGACCCGGAAACGATTACAGCCACCAGTCAGATTATCAGTTCCTTACAGTTTTCTGACGGCTGGAACTGGCTATCTCTTAATCTCTCCAGAGACGATATGGCTTTAAACTCACTCACAGCAAACATGAATATAAGTACGGATGATCTGATGAAAGATCAGAGTACATTTGCCATGTATGTTGATAATTATGGCTGGGTAGGGCCACTGGATTCACTGAATCATCAAACCATGTATCTTTTGAAATTACTGAATGAAGATGCTCTGGAAATGGTTGGCTATGCTGTAGATGTGGAGCTTGATACGATTGATGTTTTAACAGGCTGGAATTGGATCGGCTATACACCGCAAGTTAGTTATCCGGTGGATTATGCCTTACAGTCATTACCATCGGCAACCGGTGATTTGGTAAAGAGTCAGTTCGGTTATGCACAGTTTGTCGAAGGAATTGGCTGGATAGGAAGTTTGACCTATATGGATCCAAAACTGGGTTACATGCTCAAGTCGTACTATTCGGGTCAATTACTTTATCCGTTCTACGATCAACCGCCGGCACGGATGATGGCAGAAGCTGATTTTGAGATTAAACTCACAGAAAGTTCGCCTGACTGGAATGTGATTCCCCAGGATTACGAATTCTCCATGAATATGACCGGACAGTTGTTTACCCATGATTCCCTCTCAACGGATATCTACGATATGGTGGGTGCGTTCGTTGATGGCGAATGCCGTGGAATGGCACAGCCGGTTTACATAGAAGCGTTGAATCAGTATCTGCTGTTCATGACGGTTTACAGCAATGAGACCGATTCTGAACAGATAGAATTCCAATCCTACAACGCTGATTTGGATGAACTGCTTTATGTGGATGAAACAGTGGAGTTTACATCGAATGCTATTATTGGGACAGTGGAAGAACCCTTCCCGTGGGATGCGCGCTACTTGGGAATTGGAGATCCCGGTTATATCCCTGAAGAGTTCAGTCTGGCACAAAATTACCCGAATCCGTTTAATCCGGTTACGACGATAGCTTATGGATTACCCGAAGCATCGGATGTAACGATTACGATTTATAATATCATGGGTCAGCAGGTGGCAACCTTAGTGAAGAGCCAACAGGAGCCGGGATATTATTTCATCCGTTGGAACAGTCGTAATGATTACGGTGTACCGGTTTCTGCAGGAATCTATCTTTATCAGATCAGAGCGAATAACTTTGTGAAGACGAAGAAATTGGTGTTGCTGAAGTAGTTCATATCCGGGCTAATGACATTTCCGTAGATATTCGCATGCTTGCATATGGACAAATATAAGGTAGCAAATAAAAGTTTTCCGAAGGTGATGAGTCTTCTGCCTTCGGAAGGTTTTTGGCGTTGGGTAACAATTATGTTGCTCGTCATCGTAACCGGATGTGAGAAGCCAAAGATGCACATCTCCAGCTCTGAAGTTTATGCCCCATTATTGGAAGCATGGGTAGAATCCTTTGGAGATACAAATGCAGAGATGTCAATCGATGTGAAAAACCAAACTCAGAAAAGTGGTATTCAGTCCTTGCTTAAAGGAAAGACTGACCTGCGTATGACTCATATTCCTTTGAATGCTACTGAACGAGCTGCGGCTCAAGAGTCCGGAATGACATTAGTTAAGCTAATGATGGCACGGGATGGATCTGTCTTAATCGTTCAGGCAAGCAGTATTATTGAGAGATTGAAACTAGAGGACATACAAAACATATTTTCAGGGGTATATGATCGGCGGGATATTTTCTCACAGAGAATGGGTTCTTTAAAATTATTTGCGGACAGACAGGACAAAGTCCGGAACACGTATTTTAAGGAAACTGTGCTAAAGGATAATGATTGGAGTTCGGAAATCGTTTGGGTTAATTCCCAAGAGAGTGTGATGGATTCCATCAAAGAAAATAGAGATGCCATTGGGTTGGTGGGTTTATCTTCACCGATGACTGAATTGAATGATATAAAAATATTATCAATTACAACCGAAGATGAAGTTATCTCCCCAACGAAGGGGTATTATCCTTTAGGGTATTCCATCCTATTTTACTATGACCGTAAACACTCTCCAAAAGTGAATGAATTTGTGCGATATTGTGCATCAAAGAAAGGGCAGGGAATCGCATTACAAAAAGGAGCGTATCCGGTTTTATGAATATCAATATTTCAACCATACAATCAATCATAAAAAATGAAAAATATTATGAAAATATTTAAACTACATAAAATCATTCTGTTAATTTTTCCCGTAATGCTGTTTTCTGCCAATCCAAATTGGTCAGTTGATCCAACAGATTATGAAAACAATGCATCGGCAACGGGAGTATTATATCTCAATTCAGAAAATACCGGCGCAGGGAACAGTCTTGGAGCTTTTGTGGGAGAAGAGTGCAGAGGTGTTGCTTCTCCTGACTATGTATTAGGTCAGTGGATGTATTTTCTAACCATCTATTCGAATACGTCAGGAGAAACGATTTCGTTTAAAACATGGATAGCCGATTCAGATACGGTTTTGAACGTTGTGGAAACGGTAGAATTTACACCAAACGAAACCTACGGTAGCCCCACAGAGCCGTTTACATGGAATAGTTATTTAAGTCATGATTTTCCGCCGGTGCTTTCGGGGATTTCTGATCAAACCATTGAAATCGGCGGTGTATTTACCACATTCGATTTAGATGATTATATTACGATGCAAGATAGTGATCCTATTGTATGGAGTACATCAGGTGAGAGTAATTTAACGGTGAATATTGACGGAGATAATGTTGTAAGCGTTACTCCGAACAGTTATGATTGGTCAGGGACGGAGACGATTGTCTTTACAGCGACGGATCAATCGGATAACGGCTATTCGGATAGTGATGAAGCTGTGTTCACCATTTTACCATTTGATAATCCGCCATCCATTGAAAATTTTCCTGATCAGACGATAGAATTGGGCAATACATTTGAGTTAATCCAATTGATGGATAACTTAACAGAATTGGATGGTGATTCGGTTGGTTGGAGTTATAATTTTGTTCAGCCGGAAACGTCGGATGATCAACCATCCTGGTCAGTAAATCCGCAAGATTATGAAATGAATATGACTTTGATAGGTAAAGTTATTTCTCGGAGTGAAGAGGTAACAGGAAACAGTCATATACTTGGTGCGTTTGTAAATGGTGAATGCAGGGGGGTTACAACTGCGATTCAATTCGGAGAAGATTGGCTTTATTATATGACGATTTACTCCAATACCAACGGTGAGGAATTGGAATTCCGTTTTTATGATAACGATTTTCAGCAAAATTTACCGGTGCTTGAAACACTCACATTTGATACCAATGAGAATATTGGTGAACCGCTAACTCCGTTTGAGTTGCAAGCAGGACTGTTTTTGATTGATATATCTTCAGATGCTGTCGCAACGATTCAGCAGGTGGATAACAGTTGGACTGGTTCTACCGATATCCTTCTCATCGTCAGCGATATAGGAACGCTCCACAATTATGCTGATACAGCACAGGTGAGTATTTCTGTTACAAATGATACACCGGCTCTCTCATCCATTACAGCGCAAACCATTAACGAAGGCAGTAGTTTTACAACAGTTTCTCTTGATGATTATGTGAGCGATTACGGAACGGATGATGCACATATAAGTTGGTCTTTTACCGGCGAAGATACACTTGTTGTGTCTATCACGGATCGGGTATTAACTGTTGCAGCTCCGGGTGCAGATTGGTTTGGTTCAAAAACACTGACACTCACCGCCTTAGACGATGATCCCAACGATCCTAAATCTGCTTCAATTGATGTGGATTTTACCATTGAACCGGTAAACGATGCTCCTGCGTTTTCTTTGAGTGGTGATATTACAGTGGATGAAGATTTTACAACGACCCAAACAATAAGTGCTACAGCAGAGGATATCCCGTTCGGAGAAAGTAATCAGACGATAACATACAGTATAAATCCGTCAAGTGTGAGTTTTGCAAATATTGTGTTTAATTCCACAAATGGTACCGTAACAATTACTGCATCCGAAAATCAATTTGGAACACAAACATTTACGGTAACGGCGAATGATAATCAGGTGGAAAACAGTACCTACGAACAAACCTTTGATTTAACTGTCAACGGAGTGAATGATGCGCCGACTATTGAACTTCCGAATGGATATTTATTCCTTGCAGACAGTTTACCTCAAGTCGTAGATGTAAGCGCTTTTGTTTCCGATTTAGAAAATGATCCGTTAACGCTTTCTGTCAGTTCAAGTGAAGACAGTTTAATGGCGACTGCGGATGGGTTGAATATTGAGCTGAACACCGTCAGTAATTGGTCAGGAACCGACACTGTTTTTGTTACAGTGAATGATGGTATAATATCCGCCGTAGATACAACGCTGATTACGATTCGCATGGAGAATATTTCTCCGATAATTAGTCTTCCGAATAATTTCAGTTTCGATGAGGATTCAACTGCAGAATATGATTTTTCATCGTATTTGAGTGATGGAGACGGAGATGCCATCAGCCTGACTGTTTCGGATAATCAGGATATTTCTGTAATAATCAATGAAGAATCAGTAACGATGTCAACAGGTGAAAACTGGTTTGGTGAAGAGTCCATCATCTTTACTGTCTCTGATGGAACGGATACCTCAAGCGACACGGTTTTAGTAACAGTGAATGCACTAAACGATTCTCCCGATTTTACTGTCAGCGGAAATATCAATGTTTACGAAGATTTTACCACGACAGACACGGTAATGATTACACCTGAAACAATTCCTTTTGGAGAAGACAATCAAACAGTGACCTATAGTTTAAGTCCTGCAACCGTTGGTTTTGCAGAGGTGAGTCTTGATGTCAATACAGGGTTAATCACCGTGACCGCTGTAGCAGACAGTAACGGAACACAAGGGTTTACCGTAACGGCTGATGACGGTGAGGATGAAAATAATCTATCCACTCAAACATTTACATTGACAGTGTTTGCGGTAAACGATACACCGGATTTTTCTATTACCTCAAGTTTGACTGTGGATGAGGATTTTGTCTCAACTGAAACCGTTACTTTAACACCGAATACTGTACCACTTGATGAAGTGAATCAAGTCGTTACGTACAGCATTTCACCGACATCAGTAGATTTTGCGACTATCGATTTTAACTCATCTACAGGCGAATTGACGATTACAGCTGTTGAGAATCATTTTGGCAATCAGGAGTTCATTATTACTGCAGACGATGGTGAGGAACAGAATTATACAGCGACACACACATTTACTCTGACGGTCAATTCCATTAACGATATACCCACATTTACATTGAGCGGTGATGTAACGGCAGATGAAGATTTTACTACAGCCGACACAGTTACAGTCACACCTGCGATAGTTCCTTTTGGTGAAGATAGCCAAGAGGTCGTTTACAGTTTATTGCCGGAATCTATTTCCTTTGCAACAACCGTCATTGATACGGCAACGGGTTACGTTTCGTTTATTGCTGTGGCAGACAGCAACGGGAGTCAAGTATTTACAATAACGGGAAATGATGGTGAGTCTGAAAATAATGTGTATGAACAGACATTTACATTAACAGTAATTGCGATTAATGATGCACCAATTGTTCAAGATATATCTTTTGAAATTCAGGAGGATACACCCGGAGAGATTCCTTTTTCCGGTAGTGATGTAGATTATGATGCGTTGACCTTTTTGATTGTAGAGCAACCCAATTATGGTACAGTTGAAAACGGCGTTTATACACCAGACCCCAATTTTTATTCCACGGATGTCTTTACTTATCAGGCAACAGATGGTAATTTGTTTTCAAATATTGGAACCATAACCCTCACGGTAAATACAGAGAATGATCCGCCAGTGGCTTTTTCACAAAATATCAATACAGATGAAGAAACACCTGTTATTATTTCTCTGACCGGCAGCGACCCTGAAAGTGATTCTCTTTCTTATGCGTTGGTTTCCAATGCAATTCACGGAACGCTATCGTTGAATGAAGCAGATGCTACATACACCCCGGAATTAAATTATGTGGGTTTGGATAGTTTTCTCTTTTCTGTCAGCGATGGAGAATATTCAGATACAACGGCTATTTACCTTACGGTTATCAATATCAATGATGCTCCAACAGCTTTTGCCCTAACGGATACGCTGGATGAAGATACTCCCACAGATTTTACACTCACCGGAACTGATATTGATGGAGATAATTTGACATTTATCATCGTCACTCAACCGGAAAATGGAACGGCTGTTTTACAAGGGACAACGCTGACATACACCCCCAATGCAAACTATCTTGGATTGGACAATTTCATCTTTTCCGTGAATGATGGTGAGTATTTGGATACGGCGTTGGTCAGTTTAACGATATTGCAGATTAACGATGCCCCTGTAGCCGATGGTCAGGAAGTTGCCACCGATGAAGACACACCGCTTTCTATTACGCTGACAGGATCGGATATTGAAGATAGCACATTGACTTTCACAGTGGTAAATGCACCGGAAAATGGTGTTTATGCGGATGGGGTTTACAGTCCGAATGAAAACTACAATGGTTCAGACAGTTTTACGTTCATCTCAAATGACGGTGAGTTAGACTCTGACCCGGCGATAGTAACGATAACCATTAATGCTGTCAACGATGCCCCGGTAGCTTACGCCTTGTCAGACACCACAGATGAAGATCAAGCAGTTACATTTGAACTTACCGGCCATGATCTGGATGGCGATGATTTAACTTTTGCCATAATTGATTCCACTGTAAACGGTATACTGTCTGGAATACTGCCGGTATTGACATACACACCCAATGCAAACTATCTTGGATTGGACAATTTCATCTTTTCCGTGAATGATGGTGAGTATTTGGATACGGCGTTGGTCAGTTTAACGATATTGCAGATTAACGATGCCCCTGTAGCCGATGGTCAGGAAGTTGCCACCGATGAAGACACACCGCTTTCTATTACGCTGACAGGATCGGATATTGAAGATAGCACATTGACTTTCACAGTGGTAAATGCACCGGAAAATGGTGTTTATGCGGATGGGGTTTACAGTCCGAATGAAAACTACAATGGTTCAGACAGTTTTACGTTCATCTCAAATGACGGTGAGTTAGACTCTGACCCGGCGATAGTAACGATAACCATTAATGCTGTCAACGATGCCCCGGTAGCTTACGCCTTGTCAGACACCACAGATGAAGATCAAGCAGTTACATTTGAACTTACCGGCCATGATCTGGATGGCGATGATTTAACTTTTGCCATAATTGATTCCACTGTAAACGGTATACTGTCTGGAATACTGCCGGTATTGACATACACACCCAATGCAAACTATCTTGGATTGGATAGTCTGACGTTCAGTGTAAGCGACGACGCTGTCAGCGATATAGAGGTGGTACTTTTAACGGTGACTTCAGTGAATGATGCTCCTGTGGCCAATGCTGGGGAAGATCAAGTTGTTATCGGTGGTATGGCAGTTACATTGGATGGCAGCAGTTCTTCTGATATCGAGGGGAGTGAGCTAACCTACAGCT
>JACKQG010005782.1_pt1 | contig 13410 bp, 12 predicted proteins | sample 8237621 | NCBI WGS metagenome assembly JACKQG01 (sample SAMN15677084, study PRJNA649215) | marine metagenome | biome: marine; feature: Black Sea; material: saline water; isolation source: suspended particulate matter (SPM) from the Black Sea western gyre | collected 2013-06-09/2013-06-10 | depth...
CGAAAATCCATCCAGATCGATCAACCCATCCTGGAATTCGGGATGCACTTCCACCTCCCCGCGGATGCCTTGCGCTCCCGTGGGTTGGATGGGCATACCCTCAATTTCGATAAATGGGCTGTGGATGATGCCGATAGGGTGGTAGGTGATATTCATCGGTCTGTTTTCAACTCCACTACATCGCCTTCGGAGAGTACATAATCGCGGCTGACCATTTGCCCCTCAAAAGTAGTACTGCCCCAAACCCGCGCCGATTTGAGATTTTCTTTAAAATCCTGATGCACTTTCTCGGCAAAATCTTCCACGGTGCTGCCATGTTGGAGCACAAAGGGCAAGTTGAAGTTAGGTTCAGCTCCGGGAGGGCGCGAGTACACGCGCATAATACCCAAGTTTCTGTAAACTGACTGTGCCAGACGACCAAAATTGCGCGCTTTCATCACCGATATGGGGATCAGTGGGCATTCTTCCCCTTCGAGCAGTTCACACAAGACTTCAAAGTCTTTATCTTGCGCGTCGGTATCGGTTTTGTTTACCACGCCAATGATTGGCATGATCTTCATACGCAATTCGTCTTCATATTCGTCGCGCAAATATTCGGGCACAATGCGACGCTCGGCCAGCAGCGCCAGAGTATCTTCAATCTGACCGATAGGATCGGCGAGCAAATCTACAATCAATAAGGCCATATCGGCGCGGTGGATGAGATTGAAGAGTTCGGGGTCTACAAAATCGGCGTCCAGCGGCGGAGTGTCGATGAGTTGCACCTGAATATTCTCAATTTTCCACATCCCCGGGGTGGGTACCCAAGTGCTGAAGGGATAGGCCTCCACCTCGGGATCGGCATTGGTCAGTGCTGCCACCAGGGCAGATTTCCCTGCGTTGGCAGGTCCCAACACCACCACTTGTCCCGCCCCCTCTGTATCGATATGATATGCTGAACTTTGCCGCGCCGCGCCTTTTCCCCCTTCAGATGCCGTTTTCAATTTCGAGAGTTTGCGCCGCAGATCAGCCCGCAGATGGTCGGTGCCCTTGTGTTTGGGCACAATGCTGTACATTTCTTCCAGCCAGGCAATACGCTCCTGATTGGTGGCAGCCTCGCGGAATTGTTTCTCGGCTTTATAGTAGTCGGGGGGCAGATTCGTGGGCATAGACAATTAAGACTGGACAGGTTATTCGAGTAGCACTCCGAACGGCGGTACGTTGAAAAACCTGTCCAGTCTGGTAAATCTAGGCAATCACACCAAGCTGGCGACCAACTCGCAAAAAAGCCTCCAGCCCCAGATCAAGGTCTTCGCGCGCGTGCGCAGCGGAGATCATCACCCGGATGCGGGCTTTACCGCGCGGCACAGTGGGGAAACCCAGCGCCATGCCGAACACGCCTGCTTCGTAAAGTTTGCGGCTAAACTCCTGCGCCAGGGGCGCTTCGCCAAGCATCACCGGGGTGATTGGGGTCACGCTTTTCCCGGTATCGAAGCCCAGGGTTGCCATCTCTTTTTTGAAGTAGTTGGCATTATCCCAGAGTTTGTCGACCAGCTCGGTAGATTCTTCAAGCATATCGACAGCTTCGAGACAGGCGGCCACATCGGGAATGGTCATCGCCGACGAGAACAGGAAGGGCCGGCCACGCTGCCTGAGCCATTCAACCACTTTGGCGTTGCCCGCCACGACACCGCCCATCACACCAAAGGCTTTCGACATCGTGCCAACTTCAACATCGACTTTGCCGTGCAGTTTGAAGTGATCGACAATGCCGCGCCCGCCCTTGCCAACCACGCCTTCGCCGTGGGCATCATCGACCATGAGAATAGCTTCATAATTTTGCGTTACGGCATAGATTTCATCGAGCGGGGCCAGATCGCCATCCATGCTGAAAACGCCATCGGTAACAACCAGCGCCCGGCGGAAGTTTGCCCGATGGGCTTTGAGTTGTAGCTCAAGATCGGTGGCGCTGGCATGTTCGTAGGCGATGATCTTGGCCCGCGACAAGCGGCAGCCATCGATGATGCTGGCATGGTTGAGCGCATCGGAGAAGATGACATCTTCTTTGCCGACAAGGGCGGGAATGACAGCTAAATTAGCCGTAAATCCCGATTGGAAGGTGATGGCTGCATCAACACCCTTGAACTCAGCCAGGCGTTGATCCAGCTTAACGTGCATGTCCATCGTCCCGGCGATGGTGCGCACGGCTCCGGGGCCAACGCCATATTGATCCATAGCTTTTTTAGCGGCGGCCACCAGCCGGGGGTGATTGGCTAATCCCAGGTAGTTGTTGGAACAAAAATTAAGCGCCTTTTTGCCATCGACAACCAGCCAGGCTCCTTGCGGAGAACCCAGTGTGCGGATATGGTTATAAAGCCCGGCGTTGTGCAGGTTTTGTAGTTCTTCGTCAATCCAGGTGAGTTTGTCGGTCATTGGCTCCTCGATTCGGTGGGAAAGTTAGAGTGTTGGCAGGTTAAAGGTTAAAAGTTGAGGGTCCATTGTTCTAACCTGTAACTTTCAACTTTCAACCTGTGACATATTTTCGATAAGTTGCTTCTTTTTTGCACGCGGCAATTTTTTGATAGCACGTTCGCGTTTGAGGGCTGTTGAGCGGTCGGGCTGGGGTTCCACATAGACGAGTACTACCGGGCGGCGCGTTTTGGTGTAGCGCGCCCCACGCCCGGCGTTGTGGGCCGCTACCCGGCGCTGCAGGTCGGTTGTCCAGCCGGTGTAGAGTGTGCCATCACTGCATTCGACGATATAACAATAAGCTTCTTTCAATCGTCACTCTTCGCGGCGGGGTGGTTTGCCGCCAAAACGCAGCAAATTGCTAAAGACACTTTTGGCAACGGGTGTTTCAAGTTGGGGACGGTCTTCAGCGCTCCAATCGGCTTCCAGGCGCTCTTGCCACCACTGCTCACGCCCTGCGTAGGCACGTTCCAGGCGTTCGGCGAGAGCATCGTAGTCATCATGCTGGATATCTTCACGCAACGCCTGTAACGCAGCGATAAGGCTACCCAACATACGCAGCGTATTTTCCTGGTTGAGCCTGGCGATGCTGGTGAGTGAAGCGGAATCGCCAAAATGGGCAATCGGGCCTGATACTTCGGCGTAGGCGCGCCCGGCCAGTTTGCGGGCTTCGCGCCACCCCGGCTGATCGACAGTGGCATTGAGCAGCGCCGCCCCCAAAAATTGGGGCATCACGTGTGTAGCGGTCATAATACCGTCAAGTTCGACGATGTCGGCAAAGAGCGGCGTAGCCTCTATCAGGCGCACAAGATCGGCAGCCAGTTTAATGGCTTTTGAATTACTCTGTGGCGATGTAGAGATGGCAATGATGCCGCCGCGGAAAAGATCGGCACGGGCTGCTTCAATCCCCTTTTGGTCGCTGAGTAAATACTGTTGGGCTACCGAGGGAGTCAGGCCCACATAAGCGCAGTTTTCTGGTAATACCGCGGCCACCCATTCGGCGATGCGCGATTTTACCGGGGCTGTGTCCATCAAGATGGCGCCGCTCTTCATTGCTGGAGCGACCAGCTCAATCATCTCGCAGACCGCATCGAGTGGCAGCGCGATAATCACCGCGTCGGCATCGGCAACGGCATCTTCTGCATAGCGCGCCGTTTCGTCTATGGCGTTATTCTTTTTTGCCTGAGCGGCTACCTTCAGGTCAATGTCAAAACCAACGCGCCGAACGGGATTCTGCCCTTCGCCCAACGCCATACCCAGCGAAGCGCCGATCTGTCCCAGGCCAATAATTGCCAGTTTTAATTTCATGAGCAGCCTTTCTAATGGCGATCATCTGCGGCTTGCAGTAATTTCAGCAGATGGTCTTCCGGTGAGTGTGGATTATGTGTAGATATTTTTTCTTGATGACGGCGGATGAGCGTTACCGCCCCGGGGGTGGTACCTGCTTGTTGGGCAAGATCAGCCCCCCAGTCGGGATGCTGCGCAGCCACCACAAAGGGGCGTGCCAACCCTCGGGATGGATTCTCCCCCCAGGCAACACTCCGCCGCGGAAATATCAACTTCCCCAAAACAACAAAAACCCGCTCCCATAAGCGCAGCGGGAAGCGGATTTTGCCAATATCATGCAGCAGGGCGGCAATCAGCAGATCGGGGTTGGTCTGGCCCTCCTGCTGGAGCGTTTGTAATACGCGCAGGCTATGACGCTGTTCGCTGGCTTGCATGCGTGAAAACAATGTCATTTGCGCGGGGGTCAGCAGCTCGTGTGCGCTTTGTTTTTGTTCTTGGTTGAGTGGTGCAGCGCTGAACGCAAACCAAAATTGGCGCGTTCGGTAGCGAATGCTGTTCATTTAGAAGCCTACCAGAAGCCTGTACAAGAACCGAAGCGGGGGGAAGATGATCCACTGAAATAGATCAATACCGATATACGGGCCGCCGACGATGACCAGCATTAAGATCATGGGGCCGTAGGGGCGCATATTTGCCAGAATATCTTTTCCGGCAGGGGGCAGCAGATAGTCGGCAATTTTATCGCCATCCAATGGCGAAATGGGCAGCAAATTGAAGAGCATCAATAAGAGATTGATGAAGACGAAATCGTATAACAACTCAGATAGCGTGGCAAGCGCAAAATTGCCGGGATACACAGCATAGGCAGCGTTCAACCCCAGGCGCAAGGGAAGCGCGGCGACGATTGCCATGAGTAAATTCGACATGGGGCCAGCCAGCGCCACCCACATCAGCGCGGCGGGCGAGCGGCGTTGCAAGGCATAGGGGTTTACCTGCACGGGTTTTGCCCAGCCGAAGCCGGCCACGATCAGCATCAGTGATCCTAACGGATCGAGATGCGCCGCCGGGTTGAGGGTCAGCCGTCCGTTGAGACGCGGGGTATCATCACCAAAGTAATTTGCCGTCCAGGCGTGAGCGAATTCATGCACCGAAAAGGCGGTTGCTAACACAATCAGGCGTGAGATCAGGGTTGTCAGGTCTAAATCTAGCATTTATCACCTCATCAATAATGAAGTGGATTATACCATCAGGGCTTAATGCGAGTAGAATTAGCCATGCCATCAACCCGCTTGCGGTAGCGGAATTCCACATAAAAAAACCACACAGGAGCAAGCATCATGTCCGATCAGTTACAGCGGTTTTCAAGAGAAGAGTTAGAGAAAATTCACGCGTCTTCGCTGCGTATTCTGAGCGAAATAGGGGTAGTTTTTCAGGCGCCCAAGGCTTTACAGGTTTTCAAGCAACATGGTTTTAAGGTGGATGGACAAACGGTGTTCTTTAAACAGCATCAACTCACGAAAGCTCTGGAAACTGTGCCGCGTCAGTTCAAAATCACGGCGCGCAATCTGGAGAAAAGCGTTCTTGTGGGCAGCGGCGATCCGGTGTTTGCTCCGGGTTATGGCGCACCTTTCATCACGAATGCCAGCGGTGAGCAGCGCCAGGGCACGCTGGGTGACTATATCAATTTTTGCAAGCTTGTGCATACATCTGAGCATATCGACATGCTGGGCTACGAGATGATTGACCCCGGCGATGTGCCTTCTGAGTATGCGTATCTGTATATGATGCAAGCCAATCTGACCTATTCCGATAAACCTTTTATGGGATCTGTGGTTCCGGTGCGCGCGGCGCTAGATGCCATTGAGATGGCAAGTTTCTTGTGGGGTGGAAAGGAATTCATTCAAGACAAGTATGTCATCCTGCCGACAATCAACCCCATCTCGCCGCTGGTGTGGGATGAGAATATGTCCGGGGCGATTGTGGCCTATGCAGAACATAATCAGCCGATTATGTTCGAGAACCTGATGATGTCTGGCTCCACCGGCCCAATCACACTGGCAGGCACGATTGTGCTGCAGAATGCCGAGATTCTTTCGGGGCTGGTGCTTACGCAATTAATTACCCCGGGACTGCCCGTCATTTTTGGCAATATTCCCGGCACCACCGATATGCGCAGCGGAAATCTATCCATTGGCGCGCCAGAGACTTCGATCTTTGTTTCAGCGAACGCGCAAATGGCCCAGTTTTATAGCGTACCGGGGCGCAGCGGGGGAAATCTCACCGATGCGCACATCCCCGATATGCAAGCCGGGATTGAATCGGCGATGTGCATGTTAACAGCCATGCGCTCTGGGACTACTTTCCTGTTACATTCTTGCGGGATTCTGGGATCCTATCTCTCGATGAGCTATGAGAAATTCATTCTGGATGAGGAAATCATTGCCATGGTCAAGCGTATTTTGCGCCCGGTGACGATCTCCGATGCGACGATTGATTTTGACACGATCAAAGAAGTCGGCGCTGGGGGCGAATTCCTTAGTCATCCATCGACTTTTGAACATTTCCGGGATGAACATTTTGACACCACTTTATTCAATCGTCTGGGGTATAACGAGTGGGTGCAACAAGGCAGCAAAGATGCCCTCACGCGGGCCGGAGAAGTTGTTCGTACCCGGCTGGAAAGTTACGAAAAACCAGAACTTGACCCGGAGATTGAGAAGAGAATTGATAACTTCATTCGGGACAGAATGGATTCATAGATTTCGTTGCTGCTTCTGATGATGACACTTGATTGGCAAATTTGTGATTGTCTCTTGGTTTGAATGATTTCCACGGATAGATTGGAGTAGAGCATGTTGAATATTGGCATCTTGGATGCATTTCCGCCTGACAAAATTAAAATCGACTGGGATACCACGCCCGTTGATGCCTATATCCGCTTTTTGGAACAGACCAGCCCGCCATTTTCATATACGGGCTATGCCATTACCCAGGGCGAATTTCCGGCCACGCTGGACGCGTGCGATGCCTATCTGATTACAGGCAGTCCCCGGGGTGTTTATGACCCCGATCCGTGGATTGCCCAATTGATGGAATTCATCCGTGCCAGTTTTCAGGCGGGGAAGCGACTGGTTGGGATTTGTTTCGGGCATCAGATTTTAGCGCATGCTCTAGGTGGGTGCGCGGCCAAATCCGAAAAAGGCTGGGGGTTGGGCTTGAAGACGTTTAATATCAATGTCCCAAAAATTTGGATGAACGCAGTCCCGGATTCGTGTGCATTGTATTTCGTCCATCAAGATCAGGTAACACAATTGCCGCCCGAAGCCGAATTACTCGGCGGCAATGATTTTTGTCCGAATCTCTTTTTCAGCATCGACAATCAAGTTTTTGGCATTCAGGGACACCCCGAATTCACGCCTGGTCTGATGCGCGCGATCATAGATACTCGTAAAAGAATTGTGGGGGCAGAACCTTATGTCCAGGCACTCGATTCGCTCGACAGCGGCACACCGGATAACCGTCTTTTTGCGCAGTGGATTGCTAATTTTTTAACTTCATAACGCCAATTCTGTTCATTCCAATCTTTATGCTTTGTGGGAAATATGTGGGTTATGTTGGGATAATGTGGGATAACAAAGCCAGGCTCAGCAACACGATCAGCCCCGCAACCATTAACCAGCCGAACCAATCGCCAAAACGCGTGTAGAGTGTTTCGCCTTCAGCGATAAAAGTTTCACCAATAATCACCCCGGACGCATTGATCTCTCCTTCGGCGGTAATGCGCCCGTAGGGGTCAATCACCAGCGAGATGCCGCTGGTTGTACCCAAGCCCATCGCCACCCGATTTTCTGCGGCACGGAAAACGCCATCCGAGGCATGGAAGGGGGGGAAGTTCGGGTTGGCGTCAAAATCATCATCTACGGTCATCAACACGATCTCTGCACCATTGCGGGCCAGTTCACGCGTGATATCGAGCCGATGCCGATCCCAGCAAACCGCCAGACCAACTTTTCCATAGGGAGATGTGAAGACGGGATAGTCACGCGGCCCCGGTACGAATCCGGCGGTTTCCTCGCCAGAAGTCGTGTTGATCTTTGCTCTCCGGCCCGATTCTACGCCCGCGGGGGAAACCATCAACGCCGTGTCGTGCATCCCGCTGGGAGCATTCCATACTACATCGGCGACGATATAGCTGCCCATCTCGGTTGCTAATTCTTGGAGTTGACCCATGAAATAAGCATCATCCGCGTCTGCAAACTCGTTCTCCGGCCAGACAATGAAATCGGGATTCTGGTCAGCAACCGAACGCGTCAGCCCGGCATCAAGGTCGAAGATGGCTTGAGAAGTCTCAGGCGTATTGGCGCGCGTGCCATCAAATTCGCCCGTGGCGAGAATATCAGGGGCCTGGTTGGCCAAATCTGTCAGCGCAGCAATAGCGAAGGTATCATCAGGAGGCCTGGGCATAGAAAACCCTCCCCAACTTAATACAACTACAACAAAAGCCAGAGCAGTTAATCTTGTTCTCAAGCCAACTTTCCAACCTTCAACTTTTAAACCTTCCAACATGAGCGAAGCGATTACTACATTCGCCAGCATGATGATAAAGCTCAACGCAGGAAAGCCGCCCACGCTCAAAACCTGCAAGGCGGCCGGAAAACGCCACGCAGATTTAGCGAGCAGCACAAACCACCAATCTTCCACAACGGGGGCGATGAATTTGATGAATTCTACCGCTGACCAGGCTACCGGCAGTGCCAGCAGTTTGAGCGCCCCAGATAAGCGCGTTTGCAGCCACGCGCCGAGTTGAATGATGCCGGCGTAGAAGCTTCCCACAGCCAAAATCAAAAAGTAACCCAAAACAGGTGGAAAAATATTTGGATACCAGTTATGCACCCCAATGGACAGAATCACGCCAAAAGGCAGGGCGAGAGCGTAATGCTCTTTGGGCGGTGAAATGCCTATCGCCACGAGTAAAGGCACAAGGGCAATCCAGCCCAGAAAGGGGATGTCGAATCCCGGCATGGCGGCTGTGAGTAAAATCCCCGACAGGGCAGAGAAAAGTAATTTAGCCCAAACGGGCAATCTGACAAGTTTGGGTATAGCGATGCCTGACATTCTATTCTCCTAAAAAGCGCTCTTCACAAGATCGAGTGCGCTTTCTACTGCAGCCTCACCCTGATAGACACCAATAAGATTCCCATCTGCGTCTAACATGACCACGCCTGCCATCTGATTGACATCCTTCAGCCCGGCGGCTTTGGTGACTTCGCCGTCCCAATCGGGCAGGATGATGACATAATCTTCGGAGGCGTAGCCCGCGGGCAGGTTTGCGGCGGCTTCCTCATAAGAGCTTTTCATGGCGCGCTCGGCAAAGTTGCGGAAAAGTTTCGGCACGCTGTGCAGATCAACCACATTGGCGATGAAGAGATTTTCGGCTTTGGCAAAACGCGCCACGTCACGGACGGCGGCGTTCACTTTCGCTGCCTGCTCCGCCGTCTCTTGCGTGTGGAAGAGCAGCATGGCAGGCTTGCCGATTTTATCAAGCGCGATCTCGCGCCCGGAGCCAATGGCTTTGAGCGTTGTTGCGGGCAGCTGACCTTTTGTACTCGCAGACAACTCTCTACTGCTTCCCGATTCTACGGGTTTCTGTTCGCTGTCTTCTGGCAGTTCCACATTCATCAAAAACTCCAGTTCGTCACCGTCAAGATACCCCTTCACCAAGCGCGAAGTCTCACGCCCCGAAAGGGTCGCCGCGCTCATCCCGCCGCCGAATGCCCAGGCGCCCGCCAAAAAGAGATTGGGGATCGGCGTTTTGGCGTTCAGGCGGTTGAAGTACATATTATCCACCGACTGCGCCGAGCCGTAAATCCCACCGCCGGGGTTCTGGCTGTAGCGCCAGTTTGTCAGCGGGGTGGCAATTTCTTTGTGGACAATCGAATCTCGTAGACGCGGGATCAACTCTTCGGCACGCGCGATCAACGCATCACCCGCAGCTTCCTTCAATTCAAGATACTGCGGATTTTTACTGTAATTCTCCAGATTGCCGCCCGTTCCCCACTGGTTGTCGGTATCCCAATCTGCCATCGAAATCAACGCCAGGATAGTAGTGCCCTCCGGCGAACAGGAGGAATCATGCACATTATAGCAACTGACGCCCATCCCCTTGCCAAAGTTACCCGCCAACATATTTTGATAATTTGCTTCGGGATCATAATCATCATATAAGAATAGCTCATGATGATGGAAACCTTCAGCAACGAGATCGCGGTCCAGCCCGAGGAAAACACAAAGCGAGGCGATGGAATTCGCTTCGGACTCGATTTTGGCTTGATACCCTTTAGGAAGGTTTTCCCGTCCCACAAATTTGAGCAGCGTATCCGGCGTATTGGCATTGCTGACAACAACATCGGCATCCACGCGTAAAGCTTTTTCCGTTTCCACGCCAACTGCCAAACCATTTTCGATCAGAATTTTGTTGACTTTTTGACGATAGCGAATCTCGCCGCCATATTCGACAATCGTTTTCTCGAGGGCGCGGCTGATCGCCATGCTGCCGCCTTCGGGGTAAAATCCGCCAAAGAGATGAAAACTGATCACAGGGAAAATAAAGGTCGCCGCATTGAGTTGTTTGGGCGGCAAGCCATAATAGGGCCACAAGGTGGTAAAAACGCCTATCAATTTTTCATCTCTAATGAAGCGCGCGATAAAATCTTCGAGACTCATCGACATAGCCTCCAGCATTTTTCCAAAATGCGTGGGCATCTCTTCGACAGGCGGGCGGGTCTCATTTTCACCATCAGCGGCAAAACGACGCACCTGCCAGAAGATTTCCAGCATCTCCGAGAACATGGCGCGAATCCCCTCCTTCTCATGCGGAAAATGGCGAAACAACTCTGTTTCGTACTCGATCAGATCGGCATGAGCGACAATCTCATGTTCCGGGTAGCGCGCCGTATAGAATGGGTCAAGGCGATGGAATTTGACACGCTCCAGCACATCCAAATCCTTTAGCTGACGGTATGCCCATCCGCCGGGAGCCACGCCGTCCATGGCGTGCAGCGCGGCTTCAAAGCGATATTTGCCGCGCCGGAATTCCTGCGCGTACCCGCCAGGGATGGGGTTATTTTCAAGCACAAGCACTTTCTTCCCGGCTTTAGCGAGATAGCCAGCGGTGGAAAGCCCACCCAGCCCTGCGCCAATGACAACAACATCAAATTTTTCTGTAGACATAATTTCTCCAAAATCAGTGGCAGATTGGTTCAATTTTGAAGATTGAACCAATCTGCCACTATATAGATTATGATCGAAACACTTTCGGAAATAACAGTCCCGTCTTCCGCTTGTATTCAGCAAACTGCGGATAGCGTGATAATGATTTATCTTTTGAGAGCATATTCCTAACAAAGAAGCCGAAAACCCATCCGCCTAAGATCAGGAAGGGAAGCCAGTGCTGTGACATAGTCGCATAGGCGGCATAGATCATGATCTCGCCGAGATAATTCGGGTTGCGGGTGCGGGCAAAGAGACCTTCTTCGATCAGTCCCTTTCTTGATTGCAGGGTGTAATGTTTTTGGGCATCGCTTACATAGTGAAAGAAAATGCCGAAGATATACAAAATAAGCACAAAGGCGATTAGCGGTGGCGCTAATGTGATATGGCGGCTGATGAGCAAATACGGCGCAATATAATATCCAGCCAACGGTAAGAATATGAAGATGATTGCGATAGCTACAGGCTGTTTTTCTTCGAAGCGTTTGTCTGGATAGAGAGAGTCTTTGATAAGCCACAAAATACTATAACTTCCGTGGATAGCCAAGTAGATAAAGGCTTCCGTAGACCAGTTGTGGAAAAACCACATCAAGCCTAATACAATGGGGGTGACCAAAGCTTTGTGAATATTGATCGTAGTAGTGGTTTTCATTATTTATTCCTTATGAGAAATTTTATATATATATTCTTATATTAGTAGATAAAAAAGAGAACTATATTGGAGGTGACAGTCACGTCCAAAGTGACTGTCACCTTTATTGCTTTACCACTGTTCGATTTTTTCAATCGTCTCATCCAGCCAGTGGACGAACATCTCTTCAAAAAGCACGCCAAAGCGGCGCGTGGCATCCCAGAGTTGAGCATCTTTTTCGAGTTGAGGCATCCCCTCGGCAATCTGGCGGATGAAAGCATGCGTGGCGGTCTCGTAATGTTCCATTTGGCGCTGGTGCAGATCGCGCAGCAAACGCAGTTGGGTGAGCATTTTTTCTTTATCGCTGCCCGCCGAAAAGAAGAGCTTGACCAGCAAACCCTCTTTACGCGGCTGAAGCTCAGTTTCAGGCTGGCTCAGCCAATCGTTTAAATCGGCGCGGCCCGCCTCGTTGATCGTGTACACGCGCCGGTCAGGTCGGCTCTCCTGAGCCTCGATGTGCGATTTCAGCAACCCGTCTTCTTCCAGCTTTTTCAAAGTAGTATAAATTTGACTTTGTTTGGCGTGCCAGAAATTAGCCGTGGACTCATCCATAAATTGTTTGAGTTCGTAGCCCGTCATGGGGGTATAGTTGAGAAAACCGAGTAAGACGTATTTCAACATAATATAATCCTTGATATATAAATAATTATATATGGGCTGGAGGTTTTGTCAAGAGATAGATCCAATTTACTCACAAATTCATTTGATTTGGGGTATGATATAGCCATAATTAGTAGCCAGTGACCCGTATTCAGTCAGCAGTCTGGATGCTGACCACTGGTTACTAATAACTGGCTATTAAACACTGGAGGTTTCCATGCAACCTGATCTCACCCAAAATATTCTCGAACTGGTGCGCCTGACAGCCACCAACTTGCCCCCAGATGTGGAAGAAAAATTACGCACTTCACTGGCGCAAGAAGAAGCAGGGTCTGCAGCGGCTGGCGCGCTGGATACGATCATCCAAAATGTGGAAATGGCGCGTGCCAATTCCACGCCCATCTGCCAGGATACCGGCACGCCCCTCTTTTATGTGCATTACCCCGAAGGCTGGAGCACGCGGGCGCTCCGGGCGCAGATTCAGGCCGCGGTAGGGCAGGCCACAAAAAAATCATACCTGCGTCCCAATTCGGTCAATGCCGTCAGTGGTAAAAATACGGGTGATAATTCCGGCGATGAACACTATCCCACGATCCATTTTGAAGAAGTGGACGAAAACCAACCCCTGGCCATCGAGTTAATGCTCAAAGGCGGCGGCTGTGAGAATGTGGGCGCGCAGTACAAATTGCCGGACAACAAACTCGGAGCGGGACGCGATCTCGAAGGGGTGCGTAAAGTCGTGCTGGATGCGGTTTTCCAGGCCCAGGGCAAGGGCTGCGCGCCCGGTTCGTTGGGCGTATCCATCGGCGGGGACCGCGGTTCTTCGTTCCTGGCCTCCAAAGAAGCCCTGCTCGGTCAAATGGATGAAGCCAGCCCCGACCCCGAGATCGCCGTGCTGGAGAAGCAAATCACCGAACAAGCCAATCAAATGGGCATCGGCCCGATGGGCTTCGGGGGCAAAACCACCGTACTCGATACCAAGATCAAAGGGCTGCACCGCTTACCGGCCAGCTATTTCGTCTCGGTTTCGTATATGTGCTGGGCCTACCGCCGCCGCAAAATGATTGTGACGGATGGGCAGGTAGCATATTCGTAAAAATTTCAACGCAATACCC